>Ga0206988_1109_pt1 | contig 21036 bp, 15 predicted proteins | sample Alteio_BWMinCont_12_FD_153263 | JGI IMG/M metagenome (GOLD analysis project Ga0206988, IMG submission 153263) | Enriched cells from forest soil in Barre Woods Harvard Forest LTER site, Petersham, Massachusetts, United States -... | ecosystem: Environmental > Terrestrial > Soil > Temperate forest >... | reverse complement strand
ACTGGGAAGAACGACTGATGCTGCACTTGCCGGCTCGGGGCTACCCCCGAAATTTGGAAAAACCGGATTCCTCCCAACCGCGGATCCTCGGCCCTTTCGGTCCCTCTCATCGATCCGCTCTCAACCTCAGGTGCTAAATATAGCATTTTTGAGCTACAACCGATAAGATTTCTGCATATTGGCCCCATTAGCTTGCCATATGGCAAATTGCCCTTGAGCAAGGGCTGAACGGGCAAAAGGCTGGGTGGGAAGGACGCCAGGTCCATCTTTCCCGTCAAAGCCTTGCTGCGGTAGGTTCGAAGTGCCCCGGTTGGCTCAGATTTTTCCCCAGTTTAGCCTCAGGGTTCGCAGCGCGGCGCGATACATAAGCCAAGCAAAAAAAGGAGCGGCTAGCACGTCAATGGTATAATGCACGTGCTGGACGAGGAGAAGAATCCCCACCGCCAAGGCCGCAATCAAAGTAAATAATTTGTCTCCATTTTTTTTCAGACAGAGGCACATCATGAACATGGTGGCGGTGTGGCCGCTATAAAACAAGTCCCGGGTAATAAAATGGGGGCCGTAAAAGGAGTTGGCCAAACGGTCCGCCAGGGGGATGAGGCCAACGGGCGGTTCCAGCGGGACCAGGGCAATCGTCATTACCCTGGACAAGCAGATGAACAGATAGGTCCACAGCATCGTGACAAAAATCTCCGGCTGCTGGATGCAGCGCAGCAAACTAAGCAGTGTGGAAATCCAGATAAACAGGAAGATCAGGATGGACGCGTTCCAGGGCGCCAGGGCTTTCAAAATCCAATCATGGAGTTGGTGCCCTCGTCTGGCCTCGATGGCTTGAAAAAACCAGGGAAATAAGCAAAGAACGAGGATCATTATGGCCGTGCCGGCGATCACTTGCCGGCGAAATGTGGGAGAAGTCCAGGCCTCCTGCCAGCTAGTCATGATTGGCGCGTTTGCTCGTCGACGCATGAATCGTAAAGCGCATGAGGGGTTAGGGGCTGGTCAGAATGGGTCAATAATGCCATCGGACGAAGGCCTCCATGGCCGCATATTTGGTAAGCCCTAGTTGCGCATACAAGTTGGCGGTGTTGGAATTGCGATCCTCCGCCCGTTGCCAGAATTCCCGGCTGTCCTTGCCCTGGAATGGCACCATGTCTTTCTGGGACTGGTGAATGAAGATGCCGAACCGCTTTTTCATCACCTGGTCAGGACTCATGGGAATGGCCATTTCGATTTCACTGATGTCCCATTCCTGCCAGGCTCCTTTGTATAGCCAGACCCAGCAGTCCGGAATCCAAGCTTCCCCCGCAGCCTTCAGCCGACGCATGGATTCAAACACGATGTCCAGGCAAATCTTGTGGGTACCGTGGGGATCGGCCAGGTCGCCGGCGCAATACACCTGGTGCGGCTGCACTTCCCGCAGCAAGTCCATGGTGATGCGCACATCGGGTTCTCCCATCGGCTTTTTCTCGATCACCCCGGTTTCATAAAACGGCAGGTTACAAAAATGCACATTCTGTTTGGGTATGCCCACGTAACGACAAGTCGCCTTGGCTTCGCAGCGTCGGATAAGCCCCTTGATGTTTCGAATTTCCTGCGTGTCGGACGCACTATCCTTTTTGTGGTCCAGGAAATAGGTGGCCTGCTGCAGGATCTGGGATGATTTTTTGCTATCGATGCCGGATAATTCCTCGAATCCCACGGCAAAATCCAGGAACCGGGTTACAAATTCATCGGTAACGGCGATATTGCCTGAGGTCTGGTAGGCCACATGCACCTCATGACCCTGCTCCTGCAGCCGCATGAATGAGCCTCCCATGGAAATGATGTCATCGTCGGGGTGGGGCGAAAAAATCAAAGCCCGCTTCGGGTAGGGATGGGGCCGCTCCACATGGGAAGGATTCGTCTCTCCAGGCTTTCCTCCTGGCCAGCCCGTGATGCTGTCGCGCATCATATAAAAAACCTGCAAATTGATTTCGTAGGCATCTCCTTTTTCCACAAGCAAGTCGCTCAAGCCATTGTCATTGTAATCGCTGTTGGTCAGGCTCAGGATGGGCTTTTCGAGTTTGAGGGCCATCCCCACTACGGCTTTTCGGATCATTGCCGGCGTCCACTCGCATTCCCCGGTAAGCCAGGGCGACTTAAATCGGGTGAGCTCTGAGGAAGCCAATTGGTCAGTTACAAACACGCAATCATTGTGCTGCTGCAGCAAAGAAGCCGGAATTTGTTCGGTGACATTGCCTTCGACCGCTAAATGGATAACTGGAGCCTTGATCTGGCCCCAGGCCATGAGCAGGATGCGTTTGGCCTGCATGATGCTGGCAATTCCCATGGTGACGGCCAGCCTGGGTACCTTGGAAATGTTCTGAAATTCCTGTGAATTTGCTAGCCGGGTGGAATGGTCTAAGGGAACAAGCCGGGTCCTGGAGAACCGGCTGGCTCCTGGTTCATTGAACCCGATATGGCCGTTGATTCCAATCCCCAGGATCTGCAGATCGATGCCACCGGTGGATTCAATGAGCTGCTCATATTCCGCACTTCGCTTTTTGATGTCTTCTTTTTTCCACTCCCCATCCGGGATATGGCAATTCTTGGGATCGATATCGACTTTCTCAAAGAGTTGCTTCTTCATGAACCGGTCATAGCTCTGTATCGCATCCTTTTCGATGGGATAGTACTCATCCAGGTTGAAGGCGATCACGCGTCGAAAGCTCAGACCTTCCTCCCGGTGCATCCGCACCAGTTCGGAATAGGTTGCCTTCGGAGTGGAACCGGTGGCCAGTCCCAGAACACAAGGTTCCTTTCGGGCTTCCTTATCGCGGATCAACCGCGCAATCTCTCGGGCTATAAAGACAGATCCATCCTCCAGGGTCGGAAAAATTTTCACCGGTATTTTCTCAAAAGAGTCAACCATGCTCATATGTCATCGCAGTTTGGGGGGTGCATAAAGAACAGGCGAAAATAGGCCAAATTAAGGAATCGGTTTGGCAGATCCCTTAAGGTTCGACGGCTTTCGGATTGCGGGAAATCCGGAAAGTAAAGGCGTATTTGCCTGAAACTTTCCGACGAAGACTTTTCGGTATCAGGATATGTAGACCTTGACCATCCTGCTTCCAGGAAAGCGGTTGAGGATAACCGAGAAGTTGGATACCGGTTATGGCGCCCGGTTGGAGGCCATCGACGAAGAACTCAGCGGCAAGGTTCAGGCTATCGACACCTGGAAGGTAAAAGGCATACCATTTGGTTTCATCCTTATTCTGAGTCAAGTAATAATTGCCGGAAGAATAGGGGGGAAGGGGCCGGCTGTTCCAGATTCCTTCGCCATTTTGGTCCATCCACGATCCGATATCACGAAGCCGATCGTACGCGACGGGATCCCAATCCCCATCCGGGCCAGGACCGATGTTGAGCAGGAAATTTCCTCCGCGGGAAACGATCTGGATCAGGAGCCGTATCAGGTCTCCCGCCGGTTTATACCGGTCTCCGGGAACATAGCTCCAAGAGTTGCCCATGGTCATGCAGGTTTCCCAGGGATAGGACAGGGGCTTCGCGGGAACTTCCTGCTCCGGGGTTTGGTAGTTCTCAAATTCGCCTCCGACGCTTCGATCCACCAGGATCAGGCCGGGCTGGTAGCGCCTGGCCATTGCCGCTATGCGTTTCATGTCGAGGTCCTGGTCGTAGACGATGGCTTTTTGCCATTCCACGCTTCGGTCGACCGTGGACAAGGGGCGGACCCAGCCTCCGTCGAGCCAAAGGATATTTACGGTTCCATAATCCCGCATTAATTCTTCAATTTGACGGTAACTGAACTCCTTAAAGGCCTGCCATCGTTGGGGGTATTTGGCTGGATCGTAGTTTACGTTGCGATCCTTCGGAGGAAAGTAGGGCCACCAGTAGTATTCACTATGCCAGTCCGGCTTGGAAAAATAAGCCCCTATGAAGAAGTGTTCCTTGCGAAACGCAGAAAAAATCTCCCGGGTGACATTGGATGCCGGGTTGCTGCAAAAAGGCGTAAGCGGGGAGGTTACGGTATACGAAGTCTGGTGCGAATCGAACATGCAGAATCCGTCGTGGTGCTTGGTGGTGAAGACAACATATTTCATGCCGGCCGCCTTGGCAGCGGCTACCCATTTTTCGGGATGGAAATGCGTTGGGTTGAACGTAGTTTGCAGGTTTTCATATGCCTTCTTATAGGCAAAATAGTCTGCACTATAGGGGCCCCGGCGTTTCGTCCATCCCTCATCTTCCGGGCAAATACTCCAGCTTTCGACCACGCCCCATTGACTATAAGTGCCCCAATGCATGAATAGGCCAAATTTCAAGTCCTGCCATTGGTCCAGTCTTTGGCGCACCAGGCTGTCGGAAGGCGCCTGGTAGTTGTGCTGGGCTCCGGCGGATAGGGTGCCTGCCATCCATGCGGCTATCAATCCAATTTTCATGGGATCTATTTCTGCGTCCCGTTCGTTGGTGCGCTGGCTGGCACCGGCAAATTGTGGCAATAATTCAATTTCCAGAGCTGGTAACGATCGAATTGGACCTGAAGGCGTCGGGTAAAATCATCCCCGTTTCGAGCGGTTTTCGGACTCCAAAGAACTTCGCTGATCGCTTCCAGTCGTGGAAAAAGCATGTATTCCAACTTGGATTCGCTGCTGATGTATTCGGTCCAGACATTTGCCTGGGCGCCCAGTACGTGTACGGTCTGCAGGGAATCTAAACCCTGCGGCACCGGCTCGTACCGATAGACCTGGTCAACGGGTAAATAACCGCCGATCGTTACGGAATCTTCCTTTTTGTTCTGGGCATGATCGAAATAGACGTATTGTCCCGGCGTCATGATCACATCGTGACCCTGCCTGGCGGCGTCAATGCCCCCCTGTTCCCCTCTCCAGCTCATGACGGTTGCATTCGGAGCAAGCCCGCCCTCCAGGATTTCATCCCAGCCAATGATCTTTCGTCCCTTGGAATTGAGGTATTTTTCAATGCGTTGAATAAAATAGCTCTGCAATTCATGTTCGTCCTTTAGGTGATTGTCCGCAATCCGGCGTTGACATTTTGGACATTTTTTCCAGCTGGCCTTTGGGCATTCGTCTCCGCCGATATGTATATATGGAGAAGGAAACAGCGCCATGACCTCATCCAGCACATTTTCAAGAAACTGAAACGTGGAATCTTTTCCCGCGCAAAAAATATCGTTGAATACCCCCCAGGTCTGCTTAACCTGGTAGGGACCGCCGGTGCATCCCAACCAGGGATAGGAAGCCAGGGCAGCCGAAGCATGTCCGGGCATTTCAATTTCGGGTATGATGGTTATGTACCTGTCGTTGGCGTACCGGACAATGTCGCGGACCTCGTCCTGGGTATAATATCCGCAATAGCGCAGACTGTCGTTGCCCTTGCCGGGATAGTGGCCGATGACCGTGCCGTTTCGGCAACTGCCCATGCGAGTCAACTCGGGATAGCGCTTGATTTCTATACGCCAGCCCTGATCCTCGGTCAGGTGCCAGTGGAAAAAGTTCATTTTATGCTCCGCAATGAAATCGATATACTGCTTGACCATATCCACCGAAAAGAAATGCCTTCCCACGTCCAGGTGCAATCCGCGATAGGCGAACCGGGGATGATCCTCAACCTGGACCGCCGGAACCTCCAACGAGGCCCGCGGGGCAACCGGCAGCAGCTGAATCAGGGTCTGGATCCCATAAAAAATACCTTCTTCGTTGTCGCCGTCGATTTCGATCCGCTGGGGGCTTACTTGCAGACGGTAGGCCCCGGGTAAGGGAAAGTCCATTCGCTCGAAGTTGAGCACGATCGCCGGGCCATTCCCGGTGGGGCCTGACTTCAGGGAAAAACCATAATAGGATTTCAGGTAACGATTGAGAAATTGGACGGAACGATCCATGCCGCTGCCCTCCCAAACGATTCGGGTCGATGGGCTCAGGCGGAAGTGGCCCTCCTTTATGGTCACGGAAACCGGTTGCGGAATGATCGCCGGATCCTGCGCGCGCAGGGTAAAGGACAGGATTACGCAAACTAGGACGGCGGGAAAATGATGGTGCATGAGAAAAACATTCAGGTGAAATCAATAGGAATTGGTCAGAAATACGTGAAAGTCCTGGAGAAAATCCTTGGTATCCATAGCCAATTCGCCGCAGGCAATCTTTTCATCCACTTCATGATCAATGCGACGGGCCAATTCCTGATAGTCCCGTTGCTTATTGAGTTTGGCTGCGATCAATTCGCTGGTGATATTGCTTAAGCTCAAAGTTCGGACGGACCAACCGGGCCGGTCGGCAAAAAACAAATCGATGCCCGCGGTGCTGGCTAGTTGATGGCTAAGGGGAAGCGCCGAATCCTGCAGCATCCCACGAATCCGTTCAACTGAAATAAACAAGTCTTTTTGAGTTACCAGGGAGTAATCGTAAATCATGCCTGAACGCGGGGAATCATCTGTTTCCTCTACGAAATGGCCCATGAAGATAATTAATGTCCGTAATTGATAGTCGTCGAGCTTTCGATAGGGCAGGTAGGAAAATTTTACTTTCTTGATGGCGTTATTCCAGATTTTCAGGAAGAAACTGATCTTATATAGGAGGGGAAATTGATTCTGAAAGAGAAAACGGATTTGTTCATGGTCTTTTCCGTGCTTGCGCAGGTACGAAAACTCCCGCCTTTGGAACCGGAACCCGTCCGCTTCCATAAGGGGTCCAAGGGATCTGCGAATAAAATGCTGGATGTCTGGCAACCAAAGTTCCAGCACTGGTGTTTCTTCACTCATTGCTTAGCGCGGCTGCGATGAGCTAATACAGAATAGCAAGTGCAGCAACCAGGGGAAACGGATTAATGGATCATTTGACTCAGGGATCAGACAGCAACTGAGGTAAACCGCTGAAAATCCACCCGGACCTCGTCATACAGTTTCCTGAACGTGTACATGCGCTCCCGGAGCAAATAGTGCAAAGCGGGCCTGTCATCGGCAGCATCTGTAATGCCCATGCTGTTAAATATGTTCTCTACTTTGTGGCGGGAATCAGGCAGGTCGTGCCGGAGGCGGTCGATGACTTCTTTTTGGCAGATAAAGCTGTTCTGGAAATGTTCAATCTGGGCTAAAAGATCTTTGGGCAATGGTTGGGCGGATAAGTGTTCGAGATGGTGTTCAAAGTGGCGGATTTCCTGTTTGAATGAGGAGAGCTCATGTTTCCATGATTGCAACTCCTCCTGAAACTGGTCAATGGAGACAGTTGATTCCATAAGCTTCAATTTTAATGAATAAATGAAAGAACTACCCTTAAATTTAAGCAAACTGCGGGAAGCTGGCAAATTTTTTTAACCGAGATATTGGGGTTTCTCAAGGAAGTATGGGGAGGTAGATGGCCGAAGGATGGGCCCGGTCGCGGTATATCCGTACCTGCGCCTTTTGAAAGTCTTCGGGTCTTGCATCCGGAATGTGCAGGAACCGCTGGGGATTCCGGTCAACCAGGGGAAACCAGCTGGCTTGCACCTGAACCAGGATGCGGTGCCCTTTGCGAAACCGGTGAGCGATATCATTTAGCTCGAACCTTATTTCCGAGACCTGGCCGGGTACCAGGGCCTCCGGATGCTCATAACTCTTCCGGAATTTGGCTCGGAATACTTCTGCTCGAACCAATCGTTGGTAACCAGCCGGAAGCGGCCGGGCATTTTCCGGGCCGGCAAGGGAGTCTTCCCCAGCCAGGACGTCAATCAATTTGACGACAATATCTGCGTCTGTTCCAGTGGAAGACAGGAATATGTCGGCCTTAACCCGGCCGTCGACGACTAGTTCACCCGCCAGGGGGCGGGATTCAAAAGACAGCACGTCCGGCCTGCCGGAGGCGAAGCGCTGGTCTTCAATCATGTAAAGATCATTTCGCTGCGTGAATACGCCGTCGGAATAGGGAACGGGGTGGCTGGGGTCGCTGGGGAATTCATCGAAAGCCAGCCCGATGTTGGGAGGGCGCTCATCCAGCCCGCGCTGATCCTGGAAAAACCAGGGGGTGGCCCGGACCCCTGGCGGGGGCCAGCGCGGGTAACTTTTCCATTGATTGCTCCCCGTTTCGAAAATCGTTGCTTCCGGCAAAGCGAATTCAGCCTTGTCCTTGAGATAATAATTGAAGAAGGGAGTCTCCATATCCTGATGGAATCGCCGGTTGACGTTCTCGCCAAAGCGGTAGGTTCCGAATTGGCTCCATTGCGCCCGGGCCCACGCTCCATGCGTCCAGGGTCCCATAACCAACCGGCAGTCATTTTGCGGGTTTTGCTCTTCGATCGCCTCATACGTGTGCAAAGAGCCAAAAAGATCCTCCGCATCGAACCAGCCCCCCACAATTAGGACGGCTGCCTTGATCTTCCGCAGATGTGGACGGATATTTCGGGCTTGCCAATAGCTGTCGTATCGGTCGTGCTCGAGGTACTCGTTCCAGATCTTGGCCTTGTCGTCGAAATACTTGGGTCCGTTGCTGTTTTTCAGGGGGCCCAGGCCTAGGTAGAAGGCATAGGCGTCCCGGTAGCCCAGGGGGAAAAGATTTTTGTAGGATTTTCCGGAATCTGCCCTTGTCGCGTCAAAATAGTCCGTGAATTCAAAATTGTCCATCAAAAAAAAAGCCCCGTGGTGATTGGCGTCGTCTCCGATGAACTCGTCACTCATGGGGGCCTGGGGTGAAACGGCGCGGATGGCCGGGTGCGCATTCGGAAGAGCGGCGGACGCATAAAAACCCGGATACGAAATCCCGTAGAGTCCGACTCTCCCGTTGTTGTTGCCGATACGCTTCAGCAGCCACTCGATGCTGTCATAGGTGTCGGTGCTTTCGTCGACTCCCGAATGATTTGGGTTGTCGGCTACGGCGGGCGTCATTTCCTCGAACTGCCCTTCGCTGCGGAATCGACCCCGAACATCCTGGTAAACGAAAATATATTTCTCGCGCATGAGGTCCGGATTCGGGCCTAGCGTTCTGCGGAGGCTCGCCTCGCCGTAAGGGGTGCAGGAATATGGAGTGCGCTCCATGAGGAAGGGATAGGGACCGGCATCACCATTGGGAATATAGATCGCGGTAAATAAACGCACGCCGTCCCGCATCGGGATCATGCGTTCGATTTTGTGGTATTCGTTCCGGACATAGGCCGCATCATCCAGACGGGCTTGACTACAACTCAGATGAGGCGCCATCCAGAGCAGGAATCCAACCGCCTGCATTCGGGCAAGGATTTTTTTTACCCTGGTTCTATTTAAGAACGGGCAGCAGGACTGCCGAAGGATGATCGCTGTCGTGGTACAGGCGTATGGTCGATTTGACGAAATCTTTGTCATCGCAATGGTAGATATCGGTAAATACCTGAGGATTCCGGTCGGCAAGCGGGAACCAGCTGCTTTGTACCTGCAGCATCACCCGATGACCCTTCCGGAAGGTGTGCGCCACATCCGGCATCGCAAACCGGACGCGTTCCACCTTTCCCGGCTTGAAGGGTTCCGGAACTTCAAAACTGTTCCTGAATTTGCCCCGCATGATTTCGGCATGAACCAGCATTTCGTAACCCCCCATCGGATAGGCCTGCACCGGATCCCGCTCGGCATAAATGTTTACGTCATTGTAGGAAAGGTTGTCGGGAAATACGTCGATCAGTTTCACGACAAAATCGGCGTCGGTAGTGCTTATGCTTACCAGGAGGTCGGCGACTACCGGGCCTGCCAAGGTAAGGTCTTCGGTGAGTAGTGGCGTCTCAAAACTCAGGACATCCGGCCGCCGGGAGGCGAAGCGTTGGTCATCCGTCATGTAATTGCGGGTGCGGTTGAAATGTACCCCGTCAGCATAGGGCACGGGGTGTGCCGGATCGCTGACGTATTCCGAATAGCTGCTTTTTTGGGTTGGCTTGTCCCAGGAAAGCGTACCGTCGGCTTGAAAATACAGGGGTTGATCTGCTTTTTCCGCGGGCGGCCATTGAGGAAATTTCCTCCAGCTGTTTTCTCCGCTGAAAAAGACCGTCGCTGCGGGTAAGTTGGGTAATTCTCCCTTTCCTTTGAGGTAATAATTGAAAAAAGGAATTTCGATATTGTTTTGGTACCAGAATGAGGTATTGCTTCCGAAATGAATATTCCCCAGGTGCGTTCCGTCGTTGCTCGCCCACTGGCCGTGATACCAGGGTCCCATAACCAAATGGCTGTTGGTCTGTGGACTTTGGCTCCGGATCGCTTTATAGAGATTCCAGGCGCCAAAGCAGTCCTCCGCATCGAATAGCCCGCCTACCACCAGGATTGCCGGTTTGATATTTTCCATCGCCACCCGGGCATTGCGGGCTTTCCACCAATCGTCCCGGTTGGGGTGTTCATAGAGCTCTTTCCAAAATGCCAGGCTATCTCCCGCAAGCCGCAAAAAATTTTTCAATGCGCCGGTTTCCAGGTAGAATTTGTAATTGTCCTTCGTATAATATTCAAATTCCGAAGGACCCTTGGTCGTCGGAGCGGGTCTCGGTTTTCCAAAGGAAGAATAGAAGGACCAGCCATCCATTGCGAAAAAGACTCCATTATGATGAAAATCGTCACCCTGGAACCAATCCGTAACCGGGGCCTGGGGGCTAACGGCTTTCAGCGCGGGATGTCCGGAGGCTGCTGCCATGGAAGAATAAAAACCCGGATAAGAAATTCCCGCCACGCCGACCCGCCCGTTATTGTGGGGCAGATTCTTGACCAGCCAATCGATGGCATCATAGGTATCGCTGGCTTCGTCCACATCCTGGTTTGTCTTCTTATCCTTAATGAAAGGCCGGATGTCTTCAAATTGCCCTTCGCTCATCCAACGGCCCCGCACATCCTGGACCACTACTATATATTCTTCCCGCAGGTAATATCGGTAGAACCCGAACCAATAATTCCTCCATAGGGCTTTGCCGTACGGAGCACAGGAATACGGCGTGCGGGTCATCAGAATAGGGTGTTCCTCCGTTGTATCCTTAGGCATATAAATGGACGTGAATAATTTTACCCCATCCCGCATGGAGATCATGGTCTCCATTTTCGAGTAGTTGCCCCGGAACCAGGCGCTGTCCTCCGCAGTTCCCTGCCCGAGGGCAACAGCTGAGAGGAAGGAAAAAAACAAGGCGAAATGAATTCTCATGTAGTAGCTGATTTTGGGGAACTAATGTACCAATTGAGCGTCAATAACCGATAAATTTCTGAGACCCACCGGGCCGGTAGCCACGCCAAAATCCCTAATTTAGGCCGTCAAACCACATCACATGTTCAATCGACGCGGTTTTCTACTTTCTTCCTTGTTGAGTTCTTTGGCTATGACCCTTGGCAGGAAGGCGGATGGCCATCCGACGAGCCCCAGGCGCCGAATCGGAAGCAAGCCCATAGTGATCTCAACCTGGAATTTCGGAAGGGCGGCCAATACGGAAGCCTGGCGCATCCTAGGCTCCGGTGGCCGCGCGCTAGACGCTGTCGAGGCTGGCGTAAGAATTCCCGAAGCCGATCCGAATAATCACAGCGTGGGTTTTGCCGGTCTTCCGGACCGGGATGGTCGGGTCACACTCGATGCCTGCATCATGGATGAGAAAGCCAACTGTGGCTCCGTGATGTGCCTGGAGCACATCATGCACCCAATATCGGTTGCCCGGATGGTTATGGAAAAGACGCCGCACGTGGTCCTGGTCGGGGACGGTGCGCTTGAATTTGCCGTCGCCAATGGATTCACCAAACAACTGTTGCTCACGCCCGAAAGCGAAAGGATGTGGAAGGAATGGTTGAAGACGTCAAAATACCAGCCAGTCATTAATATCGAAAACCAGGGCACGGCCTACGCCCCATCCATGCCTGGAGGGGAGGCCAATCACGATACCATCGGGATGGTTGCCCTGGACGGCCAGGGGAATTTGGGTGGGGCCTGCAGTACCAGCGGCCTGGCGTTCAAGATGCATGGCAGGGTGGGAGATTCGCCGATCATCGGCGCAGGTTTATTTGTAGACAATGAGGTTGGCGCGGCGACATCGACCGGGGTAGGGGAGGAAGTCATCCGCATTGTGGGGTCCCATCTGGTGGTGGAATTGATGGGACAGGGGCTCGGTCCCGAGCAAGCTTGCCGGAAGGCCGTCGAAAGAGTTGTCAAGCGGACTCCAGACCGGAATAAGGTTGGTCAAGTCGGTTTTTTGGCCCTCAGCAAAGCAGGAGAATACGGGGCATACTCGATTCATCCGGGGTTCAGTTTTGCGGTAAAATCCGGAAATGAAGAAACCATTCAGGAGGCCAAGAGTTTGTTTGCTCCAGGGGCCGGCGCCACCAATCATTAACTGAAGCGGATGCCCTATTTGCTAGAAATATCTTGTTTCAACCTTCCTTCTGCCCTGATAGCCCAGGCGGCGGGGGCGGGCCGGATCGAGCTTTGCGCAAGCCCGTCGGAAGGCGGTACCACCCCAAGCTTCGGCGCCATCAAATTAGCGCGGGAAAAACTGCATATTCCGCTCTATCCCATTTTGCGTTCCCGGGGAGGTGATTTTCTGGCTTCCGACGAAGAATTTGACCTGATGCGAAATGACCTGACCCTTTGCCGCCAACTGAATTGTGATGGAGTAGTCGCCGGGCTGTTGCTTCCCGATGGTCGGGTGGACAAAACGCGTATGTCCAGACTCGTTGCGGAAGCATATCCATTGGGCGTAACCTTTCACCGAGCTTTTGACCAGGCCATCAATCCGTTTGCGGCCCTTGAGGATATTATAGCCTGCGGCTGCGAACGCCTGTTGAGTTCCGGCCAGCATCATACGGCAGTGGAGGGCGCGGCCCTGCTCAATGCGTTGATCCGGGAGGCGGCCGGCCGAATTGAGATCATGCCTGGCTCCGGCGTCCGGGCCGCCAATATCGGCGAGCTGGCGGAAAAGACCGGGGCCGAAGAATTTCACAGTTCTGCGAGGCGCCTGGTCGGGGGCCAAATGCAATTCTTTCATCCGGTCATGGCCCCGCCGGAAGCTTATCCCCTGCCGGATCCAGAGGAAATTCGCTCCATGCTGGAATGCCTGGCTGCCATAACGCAAGCGGGATAAAATTCCGGGTAGCCGGAAGTTCCGGATGGGATTCTGGGATGCGAGGTTTTCGCGCCAGGCGCCGGAGACCTTGCCCGCTTGGGTAAAGGACCCGGACACCGCATGGGGTTACTCGACCTTGGTAATCTTGAGTAAATTGGTGGGGAGATGGAGCTGAACCGGCACGCTTCCTGTATTTACCACCACGTCGCCGGTTTTGATGAATCCGCGTTGTTTCAGTATTTCCACCTGATCTTCGATAATGTCATCCAGGCTGTCTTCCTCAGCATAATGGAAGGCGCGAACTCCCCAGCTCAGGCTGAGCTGGTTGATCAATGTCTTTTCTTTGGAAAAAATATACAAGGGAGACTTGGGCCGATAGCTGGACAACATAAAGCCGGTATAGCCGCTTTGCGTCATTCCGATCAGGGCGTCTGCCTGCGCATCTTTGGCCAGCTTGCAGGCATTGTAACATATGGCGTCGCTAAGAAAGGAGGGAGAATGGGGCTGAGGCGCGAGCTCGTCTTCCCGGTTGTAGTGATAGTCCGTTTTTTCCACCTCCATGATGATCTTGCGCATGGTCTCCACCACGAGAACCGGATAGTTTCCGGTCGCCGTCTCCGCACTAAGCATAACCGCGTCGGCTCCTTCCAACACGGCGTTGGCCACATCGGAAATCTCGCTGCGGTTCGGCTTGGTCCGGTCGATCATGCTTTCCATCATCTGGGTGGCCACGATCACCGGCTTAGCCCGGTGGATGGATTTTCGGATGATCTGCTTTTGAATTAGCGGGACTTGCTCGACGGGAAGTTCCACGCCCAGGTCGCCCCGGGCTACCATGATACCGTCCGATTCCAAAATGATCTCCCGGATATTCGTCAGTGCTTCGGGTTTTTCAATTTTGGCGATGATCTTGGTCTTGCTATTCTTGTCGTTTAGCTTGCTTCTTAAGGTGACCAGGTCTTTCACGTTGCGTACAAAGGATAGGGCCAGCCAATCCAGGCGCTGTTCGATGATAAATTCCAGGTCCACCAAATCCTTATCCGTCAATGCCGGAAGAGAGATCTTGGTGTCAGGAAGGTTTATGCCTTTTTTGGAAGATAGCGTCCCTCCGAGGGTCACCTGAACTTTTACATCGTTGTTCTTTTCGACCCCGATCACCTTTACTTCCAGCTTGCCGTCATCGATCAGGATCATGTTGCCGATTTTTACGTCGGCGTGCAGGTTGGGGTAGGAAACATAAATTCGGTCGAGGTTTCCGATCAGTTTTTCATTGGTAAAGGTCAATACGTCGCCGGCCGCGACCTGGATGGCTCCCCCTTCTATTTCACCGACCCGCAGCTTCGGTCCTTGCAGGTCTCCCAAAATGGCAATGTTGAATGGCTCCGTCTCATTAATCTTGCGGATATGCCCAATGATGCGGAGCTTGTCTTCGTGGGAACCATGGGAGAAGTTTAGCCGGAATACGTTCACTCCCGCCTTGACCAACTCCAGGAGCTTCTCATAAGTATCGCAAGCCGGGCCGACGGTAGCCACAATTTTAGTTCGGTGGAACGTATGCTCGAGTCCCGCCTTCTTGTCCATCTGCCCATGAATGTACTTCGATAAATGCTTTGACATGAATGTCGTTTTGGTTGTAAATCCGGCGAATAGAATGCAGGCGGCCTGCTGAAGCCGTTCCTGCTCAGGATGCGAGTATTTTTACCACTTTCAGCCAGTCATCGCTGATCTTCTGCTTTGCTTTCACCGCCTTTTCGAGGGGAGTGAAATGCATGCGGTTATTTACGATGCCCACCATTACGTTGAATCGCTTTTCAATCAGGCACTCGACGGCGGAGTAGCCCATGCGGCTAGCAATCAACCGGTCCATGCAGCTGGGAGATCCGCCCCGCTGGATATGCCCTAGCACACAAACGCGGGTATCTACGTTGGGCAGCCTTTCCTTGACTACCTTGGCCACTTCGTCGGCTCCGCCAAAGCCTTCTCCCTCCGCGACAATCACTAGGTTAACCAGCTTTTTGCGCCGTTCCTTTTCCTGAAGGGAAGCGATCAACTCTTCAATGTCCGTCCGGCGTTCCGGGATCAAAATGCTTTCCGCACCTGTGGCGATTCCGCTGTGAAGGGCTATATAGCCGGAATCGCGGCCCATGACCTCGATGATGAACAGGCGGTCATGCGCGTCAGCGGTGTCGCGGATCTTGTCGATAGCTTCCACGGCGGTGTTGACGGCCGTGTCAAATCCGATCGTGAAATCGGTTCCTGCCATATCCTTGTCAATCGTGCCTGGCAGCCCGATGCAAGGAATCTCAAATTCTGTGCTGAATTGGTGAGCTCCGCGGAAGGAGCCGTCCCCACCGATAATAATCAATCCGTCGATCCCGAGGTTCTTCAAATTCTGGTAGGCTTTTTTCCTGCCCTCGTAATCATAGAATTCTTTGCAGCGGGCGGTCTTTAAAATAGTTCCTCCCCGCTGAATGATGTTCGCGACGCTACGGGAATGCATGGGAACAATATCATTTTCAATGGCCCCGCTGTATCCGCGCATGATGCCGAATACTTCGAGACCGTAATATATTCCGGTTCGGACAACGGCACGGACAGCGGCATTCATGCCCGGCGCATCACCGCCCGAAGTGAGGACGCCGATTTTGTTGACTTTATTTTCCATCAAAAATTCAGTTCTGCCAGCAAATGGTTAAAAAAAGGACAAACAATGGCAGGAAACATTGAAAATGATGTAATTATTTTCAATAGGTCCCAAAAATAAGGATTTGTGCTGATTCGCCAACCTGAAGGGAGCCTTTGCAATTTTGAGTAGATTGCTCGACAAACAAGAGCACATGAAAAACTGGACAACCCTGAGCCCCCCCATTTTGGTCTTCCTGTCGTTTGCTTCCTTCGCCCAGAACGGCTCCCCCCTTTCGTATCCGGCAGCCCGGAAGTCTAACCTGGTGGATGACTACCAGGGAACGCGCGTCCCGGATCCTTACCGCTGGCTGGAAAACGACAGCAGTCGAGAAACCACCCAATGGGTGCAGGCCGAAAACAACATAACCTTCAGCTATCTCGCCGCTATTCCTTTTCGGGATGCCTGGAAAAAAAGAATTACAGAACTGTCCAATTTTGCAAAATACTCCGAGCCTTTCCGGAGAAAAAATTTCTACTATTATTATGAGAACAGCGGCTTGCAGAATCAGCCGGTGCTATTTCGCCAGCCTGCCCTGGACGCGCCACCGGAGCTGGTCATCGATCCCAATACCTTTTCTTCCGACGGCACGACCATCATGAGTACGTTTTCCCTTTCACAGAGCGGCAGGTATGCAGTGTACGCGTTGTCTCGGGGAGGCTCAGACTGGGAAACTTATTTCGTGCGCGATATGTCCAGTGGGAGGGATCTGCCCGACAGCCTATCCTGGGTCAAAGTCTCGCAGGTTGCCTGGCTGGGGAACGGATTTTACTATAGCCGCTACCCGACTCCGGCCAAAGGCCAGGAGCTGTCATCCAAGAATGAAAATCACCAGGTGTACTATCACCGGCTAGGGACGCCCCAGCAGTCGGACGAACTGATCTACGAGGACCGGGGCAATCCCCAACGCTTTCACATTGCGGAAACCACGGAAGATGAACGCTATACTTTTTTGAGCATCTCGGACCGCGGCAAGGGATTCGAAGGCAATGCGCTATTATACCGGGACAACCAGGAAAAGGGCAGGGCCTTCCTACCCATCGTTCCCACAGCTGGCAAGTTCCAATATTCGTTCATCGGCAACGACGGGTCTAAATTTTTGATTCTTACCAATGAAAATGCTCCGGGTTGGAAAATCCTCGAATACGATGCCGGCGCAGCGGCAGGTCAACGCTGGAAGACGATCGTATCGGAGAAGCCTGAACCCATCAGCAGCGCCTCCACGGACGCCGGCCAATTATTCGTTACCTACCTAAAGGATGTTACCTCGAAGGTCTATCAATACGACTATTCCGGAATATTGAGCAATGAGATTGCGCTTCCCGGTTTGGGCACCGCAGGGGGATTCAGCGGCGAAAAGGATGACCCGTTTGTTTTTTACATATTTAGTTCACTGAACTATCCTCCTACCATTTTCCGTTATGACCCGGCGACCCACCAGAGCGCCGTATTTCGCCGGCCGCAGATATCCTTTGATCCGGAAAAATACGAGACCCGGCAAATCTTCTATTCCAGCAAGGATGGCACGCATATCCCCATGTTTATCGTGAGCAGGAAGGGCCTGGTGCTGGACGGATCCCATCCGTCGATCCTATATGCGTACGGGGGGTTTAATATCAGCATTCTTCCCATCTTCAGCACCTCCTTGCTTACCTGGCTCGAACAAGGCGGAGTATACGCCGTTGCCAACCTGCGCGGAGGATCGGAGTACGGCGAGAAATGGCACGAGGCGGGCATGTTATTGAAAAAGCAGAACGTGTTTGACGACTTCATCGCTGCGGCGCAGTACCTGATCGATAACAAATACACTTCTTCGGCCAAGCTGGCCATTCGGGGCGCATCCAATGGCGGCCTGCTCGTCGGGGCAGTAACCAATCAACGGCCTGATCTTTTTCACGTAGCCATAGCCCAGGCCGGCGTCATGGACATGCTCCGGTTTCATAAGTATACGATCGGCTGGAACTGGATCCCGGAATATGGCTGCAGCGATAGTACCCGGGATTTCCAAAACCTGTATGGGTATAGCCCAGTGCATAATATTCGGGAGCAGCTGAATTACCCCGCGATAATCGTTACCACGGCCGATCATGACGACCGGGTCGTTCCAGCTCACAGTTTCAAGTATGTTGCAACCCTGCAGGAGAAATATCGTGGTCCGAATCCGATCCTGATCCGCATCGATACCAATTCCGGTCATGGATCGAGCAATATGACCAAAGCGATCGAGATCGCTGCCGACATCTACTCCTTTATCTTCTTTAATATGGGCCTCCGACCGGTGTTTCCGCCGCAGTGAACCCCTACTACAACCATCCATGCACGTCCTGATCACCGGAGTGAACGGTCTGTTGGGTCAGCATCTTGCGGCTGAGCTGCTGTCCCGGGGCCACCAGGTAAGCGGCACAGGCATTGGCCCATGCCGGATTCCTCTGATGGCCGAAGTAAATTTCCGTTACCGGGAGTCAGACCTGCGAAAGCCTGGAGCCGAATGGGATTGGCTCGCCACCGATCCGCCAGATGCCTTGGTCCATGCCGCAGCGATGACCCAAGTAGATCGATGCGAGGAAGATCGGGATAGCTGCCGAGCAATCAACGTCCTCGGTACCGCGGAGCTGTTGACCCGGATTCAGGGGACCGGCATCCGCCTGATTTTTCTTTCCACTGATTTCGTATTCAATGGCGATAGCGGCAACTATTCTGAATCGGAACCTCCTGATCCGGTCAATTGGTATGGGGCTTGTAAAGCGGAAGCGGAACGCCTGGTCATGACCGGCGCCGGGGAATGGTGCATCATCCGAACCTGCTTGGTGTATGGCTCGTCGGTATCGGGCCTGCGGCCCCCGATCCTGCAGTGGGTTAAGGACCGAGTCTCTCGCCAGGAGCGGATTCAGGTGGTCGGCGATCAGTGGCGGACACCGACCTGGGTCAGCGACCTGGTCGGGGGAATCGTACAAGTTCTGGGAAAAAAAGCTCAAGGGATAATTCACCTGGCGGGCGGAGAAGTGCTGACTCCATATGATATGGTCGTGGCCGCGTCCAAGCGACTGGGCTTCCGGACGGAACTTATCGAACGCGTCGAGAGCGGCCGCTTTATTCAGCCAGCCCGCAGGCCATTGCATAGCGGCCTTCGAATCGACAAGGCCCGCCAGGAATTGGACTATTCACCCACGCGCTTCCAACTAGTCTTGGAGCAGTTGCTGAGCGGGGGAGCGGATCAAGAAGGATTTGCAGGGGCCGAACGCAACGGCAAATGAAGTTCGGCCATCATGCAGCGGGCGCTGCCGCCGCCATTGGCTTCGATTACCTCCAGGGGAGCGTGAAGGATGCGATTGTATTTTTCCAAATCCAGTCGCTGCCCTTCGGACAGCGAGGACAATGCCTGAGCCGACATGACCAGCATCTTCTCTCCGGATCGATTTTCGACCTGCAGCATATTGCCCGCAAATCGACTCATCTGGTCCTGCGAAATCGGAATCAGGTCTAATCCGGAATTCCTGATCGTTGCGGCCAATTCCTGACGCTCTCGTTGATCCCGGACGGAATCCAGGCAAACCACCGCGTACCGGTCCGCCACGCACATCATCACATTCGTGTGGTAAATTGGAAGCCCTTGAGCGTCGACCGCATGAAAAGCCAGGGTTCGATAGCCCAATCGGTTGCCAAATTCCCGGAGTATGCTTTCTGCCGTGCGGGGCGACAAACAAGCATAGGCGATCCGGTGAACCCGATCCAGGACCATGCTGCCCGTGCCTTCCAGGAATAGGTGCTGCGCCTCGTAGTGACTGAAATCTATTTCGCGCTGTACGGAAAATTCCCTGCCGATTTTTTGCAGGATGTCCGGTCTGCGTTCCCGGCGGCGGTTTTCGGCAAACATGGGATAGAGACAGATCGTTCCATCTTCGTGAAAAGAGATCCAGTTGTTTGGAAAAATAGAGTCCGGCGTTGCGGGTTCGCCGGGGTCTTCCACTTCCAGGACTTCCACGCCGTTTCTTTGCAGTACATCAACCAGTCCTTCAAATTCGGCCAGGGCCAGTCGCTGGATATCTGCGTGGTCGCTCTTGGTTTGGAATGCATTGTTGGTCGCTGTCTCCGCATTAAACTGGAAGTTAACCGGGCGGACCATCAAAATATGGGAGGTGGTTTGCATGGGGACCATTTCAAATGGGATCTCGAAGCAGGGGCAAACTCATGCAATGAAACCCGCCCCGGGCGCGCGATAATTCTGCGGACGGCATGAGTATCAGCGTGTCCGTCAGTTCATCCGGATCTGACTTTCCGGTTTCCATATCCGCGATCAGATCCTGGGCGGGCACCGCCCGGAACCCGTTTCGCTCGAAGGCTTCCACCGTTTTATCATTCCGGTCGTAGCCCAGTACTACGCCCTCTTTCAGGGCCAGCAGGTTGCAGGAATCCGTCCATTGCTCCCGGGCATCAAAGGGAAATTCATTGTTTCCGGAATAAATGAACCGTACCCTTTCCCTGCACCCCAAATCCTTTTCGCTGATATTTACCAGCAAATCTTCCAGATTATCAAAATACACCGGATGATCGATCTGCTCGATACTAAATTGGATGATGCGCAATTTGTCCTCTTTTTTGTTTCCTTCCAGGATGCGCTGAACCGCGTCAGCCCCTTCATGATTGATGGATTTTTTGGAAAACACGCCCAGCATCACCCACACGTTGCGCTTGACCTGGGTGAATACGGTATCGATGTGCATGTAATCCCGCTTCTTGGGAATCTTTACAATGCTGATTTTTCGAACTAGCTTTCGCGAAAAAAGAATATTGATCAATTGGTGCGCGGCTTCCATGGTTGTCCGCTCGCTGACCCCGACGATCAGGTGATCCTTGCTGATCACCATGACATCTCCGCCTTCCAGGGTTACTTTTTTATCGTCTCCGTCCTTGGGCAGCAGGAACCGGTGATGCGTTTCCGGCAGTTCGATGATCCGGTCATGGTATGCCGCAAATAACTCGTGATGGAAGAAAATGTATTTGGCCAGGAGGGCTTCCCGGGTCCGGGCTTTGTTGGCCGGCTTGTTCAGCAGAACATGATCATTTATGACGATACCGATATCCCGCGTAAAAATAAAATTGGGAATGGGAGAAAAAATCATCTTTTCCTCATCGAGGGTTCCCGTGATGAACACCTTGGCCAGGGAAATGGGATCGACTTCCATCAGGATTTTTTCCATATCGTAAGGGCAGGCTTCGATGGCGCAGACGGAAGCAACTAATTTCAAGCGGATCTCCCGGATACGAAGGATATCGGCCAGCAGCCACTGGAGTTCCACAACCCGGTCGGACCCAAAAAAAGAGGGGTTACCCGG
>Ga0206988_1106_pt1 | contig 21658 bp, 12 predicted proteins | sample Alteio_BWMinCont_12_FD_153263 | JGI IMG/M metagenome (GOLD analysis project Ga0206988, IMG submission 153263) | Enriched cells from forest soil in Barre Woods Harvard Forest LTER site, Petersham, Massachusetts, United States -... | ecosystem: Environmental > Terrestrial > Soil > Temperate forest >... | reverse complement strand
GACGTTGTATAATACCGGCGTTAGCTTTTTTTGATATTAGTTTATTTCCTGGCCCATCGGTACTGGTTGAGCCGCTTTGCTGCACTACATGTGTCAGTTCATGTGCTAACAAATGCTTACCAGAGTCAGTTTCCGGCTGATATTGCCCGCTGTTAAAATATATATTGTTACTTACAGTAAAGGCCCGGGCATTTAATGATCTGTTTAATTCGGTTGATTCACCTCCGTTATGGATCTTTACACCACTAAAATCGGCTCCGAAACGGCTTTCCATAAAACTTCTCGTATCACTTTGCATTGAGCTTCCGCTTCCCATGCTTGATTTTATCTTGCCGGAAACAGCGTCACTAACAGTACCTGCACCATCACCTTTAGCCTGGATAAACGGTGTGATCCTGCTGGCCAATGGTTTAAGGCGTACATGTTCATCATCATAATCACTGCATGAGCATCCGGCTTTCCGCTGGATAAATGATGTTTCGGGCATGCGCATTACTTTATCAGCCATGGCGTCGGCCTCGTGCTCCAAAGGATCGTTTGCTGCACCTACTGAAAGCTTTAGCTGAACAGGTAATCTGTCTTTTAAATCTATTCCCGGATCAAACTGTACCGGTGAGCGCGTAGCTTCATTGGCCAAAACACCAGAACTGCTTTGCGATTGATTTACTATGGAAGTATTTTCGTGCATCTTAAAATCTTAGATCCCATGGAACATTCAACAAAACACCTCCCGAAACTCCAGCCTGCGGTGGTTGCCAGGAGCCGCCGGTAGGGATTGCCTCCTGTAAAGTCCCCATCACCTGGATCCCTATTTGTGGCACACCGAATGCTATATGCCTGTGTGCCATACGGATATGACCATAAAGCGGAGGTGAAGGCGGCGTTAAAAGTATTTGGGCACCCACGGCAGCTTGTACAGCGGGAGAAACTGTAGCGGAACCAGTAACAGACCTGCTCCAATTGGCAGAAGCCATTAATTGCGTAAAGCCGCTTATTTGAATCCAGTTACTGAGCAGCGGGATAACATATGCAGCTTGCCCCCCTGTCTGAACGTTAAGAACCTGGCCCGAATCATCCAATGTAACACTGCCTTGAGCAGAATATTCAGCTCCCGGGTCAGTACTTGTATGACGGGCCCATGTCATGGTAAAAGAAAGCTGGTGCTGGTTGCGCAAAGGATTGGCCGGGTCTACCGGTGCAACAGACTGGGCAAATCTCGGAACAAAAGTATAGCCGATAATTGCCTGCACTCCCGGGGCTCCCGGTGCCGGAACATACCTGCGCCTTACTTCAATAGTAACTTCCTCTAAATTAACAGACGCCCCACTCCCCAGGGATGCCAAAGCAAGAGCGGCTACATGCTCAACAGTAGTTTCTCTCCCGTCAAGCACCACTATTTCGGCCCGTTCCGAAGGGATTGACGGCTGATAAAAATGATGCGCATCCAGCCAGTCATCAACTCTTGACAAATCCATAGCCCTGCCAAGCCTAAGATAATCGGCCGGAGTTTGAGGGAATAGCGGCAAGCCAGGCACCAGATTACCAATGCCAACAAAAGCAGCGCCGCGTGCGCTGTAAGGAACATCGCGGGCAAGCAAAGCGTTAATTACACGCCTAACAGTGTCTGCCGGCTGATGCGTCTCTTCAGCCACCATGTGCACCGCATCTCCAACAGTCATGTCCTGCCCTCTTAAAATAACGTGCCGTTCATCAGGGGCGGGTGGTTGGCTGGCCGGCGGTGCAAATTGGTTTTGTTCAAGCCAGGTCCTGATGGTTGCTTCAGGTGTAGGTGCAGGCGGATGTTCACCGTGCCCTTGTAACATTATTTGATCACTTGTTCTGTTAATATTATGTGCTCCGCCTTGTTGCTGTACCACATGTGTTAACTCATGTGCCAATAAATGTTTGCCGCTGTCTGTTTCGGGTTGATATTGACCATTATTAAAATAGATATTGTTGTTTACAGTAAATGCCTTCGCATTTAATGAGCTGTTTAATTCCGTTGATTCTTCTCCATTATGGATCTTTACATCACTAAAATCCGTTCCAAAACGGCTTTCCATAAAACTTTTGGTGTTGCTTTGCATTGAGCTGCCACCTCCCATGCTTGACTTTATCCGGCCAGATACAGAATCGCTCACCGGCTCTGCACTGTCATTTTTTGCCTGGATAAACGGTGTGATCTGGCTGGCCAATGGTTTAAGGCGTACATGTTCATCATCATAATCACTGCATGAGCATCCGGCTTTCCTCTGGATAAATGACGTTTCGGGCATACGCATCACTTTATCAGCCATAGCATCAGCCTCGTACTCCATCGGATCATTTACCGCACCTACTGAAAGTTTTAGCTGGATGGGTAAACGTTCATTCAATGTTGTTTCTAATTCATCGGGTTGCTGTGCAGGCACAGTTTTACCAGCCAATGCAGCAGGGCTGCTTTGTGATTCATTAACTGTTGATTTTTGCTCCTGCATACTCTTTTTATTTTGTTTTTTTTAATTAAGCCATCAGGCTCCGCCACTTCAAATACCGTTTATAAAGTGAGTGTAGGCATATACGTTGGTCAATGAACCAGGTGGCGTAATATCACCTGGCGGATAGAAACCTCCGCACGCTCCCGCAGCTCTCAAACCTTCGTGTACAAGCATGATTGCCCTGCTTGGCTCAACACCTGTAGTATCAGCATCCGCCCGAAACACAGGGGGGCATAAATGTGTTGGATCGGTGGTAGTAGGGCAATTGGTTCCGGCCCACCATGAGTGGGGCGGCGCGCAATAAGCATATGATGCTTCGGTATCACACCGCCAGGCACTTGCACTATTCAAACGGGCATCGGCAGCCACCATCCGATCATGAACTATAGTGATCTGTGCCGGTGTCAGTGTGCCGAAATTGCTTGCCAATGAAGCTGCTGCACTGCGGTTTATTCCGCTCTGCAGGCCTGCAACAGCCTGTATGGCCCGGGTTGATTTCTGGCGTGCCTGGGTTAGCGCACCAGTGATAATGTCATTCTGTGCTGTCGAGCATCCCGGAAAACGCCGGATAGTGTTGCTTGCGCCCTGCTGCACCACATGTGTTAACTCATGTGCCAGCAAATGCTTGCCGCTATCCGTTTCGGGCTGATACTGCCCGCCGTTAAAGTAGATGTTGTTACCTACTGTGAATGCCTTAGCATTTAATTCTCTATTTAACTGAACTGATTCATTACCGGTGTGAATTTTCACATCGCTAAAGTCCGTTCCAAAACGGCTTTCCATAAAGCTTTTGGTCTCTCCTGACATAGAACCGCCTCCCCCCATGCTTGACTTTATCCGGCCAGATACAGCATCGCTCACGGGCCCTGCGCCATCACTTTTTGCCTGGATAAATGGTGTGATCTGACTGGCCAATGGTTTAAGGCGCACATGCTCATCGTCCCGATCTGCACAAGAACATTTGCGCTGTATGAATGATGTCTCGGGCATACGCATCACTTTATCAGCCACGGCATCAGCCTCATGTTCCAGTGGATCATTTACAGCCCCCACCGAAAGCTTTAGCTGGATGGGTAACCGCTCATTTAATTCTGTTCCCAGGTCAAGCTGTTCAGGTGATGAGGGCACAGCATGGTTATCCAATGCCGCATGACTGCTTTGTTGCTGATTTGCTATAAAAGCGGACTCGTGCATAAAATTAATTATTACTTATTCTATTTATTGGTTAATCAAAGTAAGGTTGCAAACCAGGCATAGCTGTCCGCGTTGTCCATTGCCTGGTCCGGAGTTAACTTATTATATTCTGGCTTCCACCGGTATGCTTTATCATCAACACCTGTATAGCGATGGGCAGCTTCATGAATAAGAAGCTTTATTTGCTGGTCACTAAATTTCAAAGCAAAATCACAGCCTACAAGATCGAAACAAATATGAACAGCTCCATGCCCCCCAAATACCTGGCTGTTATAAGCATATCCACATGTATTCATATCTGGGCCCTTATCACATGTGTTTTCACATTGGATCTTTATGCCTTTAGCCAGCGATTGGCCAAGCGAAACATATTTACTCAGAATATCGCGCAAATCACTTCTTTTAACCGTATGGAAATGATCCATAAACAACTGTTTTACCCTGGGGCTAATTTTGTCCGGGTTTCCCCATGATATAGCTGTAACCCTTGTGGCTGCTTCCACTTTTTTTCTTGCATTAGCCAAAGCGGTATCAATCAGTCCCTGTTGTGCTGTTGTACATGCCTTATAATCATCTTTTGGTTTTTCCTGCCGTTGGATTTTTCGTCCTATTGAATTGGACTGCTGCACCACATGTGTTAACTCATGTGCCAATAAATGTTTCCCATCAGAAGCCCCCGGAGCATATCTACCCGAATTAAAATAAATATCGCTGCCAACTGTAAATGCCTGCGCATTTAACTCGTTTGACATTTGCGCTGCATAATCCCCCGTATGGATCCGCACATCTGAAAAATCGCTGCCAAAACTATTTTCCATAAAGCTTTTGGTAGTGTTCGTCATTGGGCTACCGCCGCCTTTTGTTTCTTTTATTTTACCCGAAACAGCATCACTTGCCTTACCTGGGCTATCGCTTTTTGTCTGTATAAAAGGCGTTACCGGGCTTGATAAAGGTTTTAAGCGTACATGCTCATCATCATATTCGCCGCATGATCCCGCCGCTTTGCGCTGCACAAACGGGGCTTCAGGCATCCTCATTATTTTATTGGCCTGGTTCTTCAATGTATTATTAGTACCGCCAATAGTTAATTTACGCTGGATAGCTGCCGTCCCTGCAGAAATAATCCCTGGATTTCCGCTGCCCTGGTATTGATTTTGCCTGTTCATAATTCATTCAATTTAACTATGTCCTGTCATTCTGCATCAGCGCACCTTACTGCCAACCACCCAGGTGGTTTTTGTCAGCGCCGAAAGCCAGTCTGCAAAAGGTGCATATACATCTGCAGTAACATTATTGCCTACATTCATTATCCTGTTATTTATATGCGCTCTTGCAGGGTCAATCTGGCTTGCAGCTGTCCCGGTGTCATTTAAATATTCATCTCCCAACCCTATCATATGGCCAAATTCATGAGCAGATGTATTTTGGGTAAAGGTTGTGTTATCGTTTCCATCATTCACAGAAAAGCTGGTGCCCGCACGGATAGCAGCCCCCTTGGCACTGTGATTTTTATTGGCATTCGCATCCAATTGCACAGTACGGAAATTCACATTAGCCCTAACGTTAACTGTACTGGCATCCATAGTCCATGCCGGCTTATTCATTAAGCTAATATTAAGGGCTGCTGTTTCTTCATTTGCATTCTTCATCTGGTGGATCACAGTCTCATCAAAATCAATTTTAACATGTGTCGATCGTTTTTTGCCGGCTGATTCTTTTAGCAAAAACCGGTCATCCCACATATCTCTGATAGCCTTTTCATAATCGCTGACATAACTATCACGCGTTGGATCATCCCAGTCATGTGGAAAGATCCAGGCCAATGAAAAGGTTACTTTAAATACAGATCCATTTTCATCATATGAAACCTTTGCTTCCGGAAAAGCGGAAGTTCCGCTACCTTTCACCTGCTTGTTATCCCAACTATCAAGACTATAGCTTGCTGTTGATGATTGTGTGCCGGTTACCGGGGCTCTTTGTACCACGGCGCCGCCTATACTACTTTGCTGTGCTACGTGGGTTAACTCATGAGCCAGCAAACGCTTGCCATCATTTGTTCCGGGAGCGTATTTTCCAGAATTAAAATAAATATCGTTACCAACAGTAAATGCCTGGGCATTTAAATCATTGGATATTTGCGAAGCATAATCGCCGGTATGGATCTTTACATCTGAAAAATCATTGCCGAAGCGATTTTCCATAAAACTTTTTGTACTATCAGCCATTGGGCTGCCGCCGCCCCTGGTAGTTTCTATTTTATTTGAAACTGCATCTCCTGCTGCGCCGCCACCTTTTGCCTGGGCAAATGGCTTAGCCGGACCGTTTGATGGCTTAAGGCGCACGTGCTCATCATCGTAATCATCAGGCGAGTGCGCAGCTGCTTTACGCTGGATCAGGGTTGTATTTGGTATTTGCATAGCGCTCCCGGCCTGGGCTTTACGCTGAATTGCAGCGGTACCTGCAGGCATCATTGCTGAATTTTCAATACCCGGTTTACGCTTATGCCTTTTCATACCTTATTAATTAATTTCAATAGCAAAACACTGCAGGCCACCTCACATTGTTTTTCCTTCTTTTTTAAATTCCTTTTTTATCCCAAGGATGATATCATCAATTTCAATTTTTTTATCACTCCTGTTTAAAGCCATTAACGAGGCATACTGAATAACATTCATAATAGAGCCGCCTGAGAGTTCGTGCTGATGAGCTATCTGTTGTAAATGATCCCTATCCGGAGGGATACATTCAGCGCTAAAACCTGCACTCCAAATCCTTAACCTTTCACGGCCCTGAGGTTTTTGAAAATGAATTATTGAGTTTAACCTGCGGGTAAACGCTTCGTCAACGTTGTTCCGCATATTACTGGCCAGGATCACTAAGCCGGGGTAATCTTCCAGCCGCTGTAACAAGTATGCGACCTCCTGGTTGGCATATTTATCGTTTGAATCTGAAATGCTTGTCCGTTTACTGAAAAGTGCATCCGCCTCATCAAAAAACAGGATCCATTTTTTATTTTCCGCTTTCTTAAAAACTTTTTCAAGATTTTTTTCCGTTTCGCCTATATATTTCGAAACCACCATTGAAAGATCAATCCGGTATACATCCAGGTTAAACAATTTGCCCAAAAGCATTGCGGTTAGTGTTTTACCTGTGCCCGGCGAACCATGGAATAATGCTTTGAAACCCGGCTTTATCTTTTTACTCATCCCCCAGTCTGTTTGCAGCGTTTGCCCATATTGCAGCCAGATCCGTATTTCATCCAATTGCTGCATGGTGTATTCATCCACTATCAAATCGCTCCATTCCATTCCTGTGGTTAGCCTTTTCGCCGGAAAATCCGGGCTAAACTGGGGTTTGCGTAAATTGCCTGTTGTAAAAAAATCAACATATTCATCAGTTACATTTATTATGCTGCAGTAAAAAGGCTCGGTACTGCTGCCCTGGTCAAGCTGGAGGATGTTATGGGCAAAGAAAACGTGATCGGGTTCAAAAATCCTGTACAATTTAAAACGATAGCGAAGATCGCTCCCTCCTAACAAAAAAAGAGCTGTCTCAATTGTAGGTATAAAACCGCTGTGCCTGCTTCCTTTAACACCGCCAAATTCGGTGTAACCCCTTCCTGTGGCTTTATTAACAGAGAAAAAAGCATCCAGTAAATGAGGTTGTACATAAGGCATCAAGGCCAGTATTAATAGCAATCGTTCATCCGGATTCAATTTGTAATAACTTACAAAATCAGAATAAACAGAATGATCATTACTAAGATCAGGGATTGGAACATCGGTTATAGCCGGGGTAATATCATCAGAATTTACAATGATTTCCGATTTCTCTTTATCAGCACTTAGATACATTTTTTCAGCAGGGAAAAAATCCAGCAGTTTTTTATTAACCACATTTACAAACCACATGATCTCCCTTGCCAAAGTTTCCGCATTCTGATCAATCACACCCTGCATTAGGGCTGCTTTGGGTTGTTCTATATTTTTTCCTGATTTCTTCATAATTATAATTTACCATTCAACAGATAACAGGTAGTTATTCCACACTAAACTGATAGTAGAATATCCCCAGGGGATATTATCAAGTAATACATCCATTGTTTTTCGCTCAACCTGCAAAAGCCAGCCATTTTCCTTTTTTGTTAGCAATCCATCCCGCTTAAGAAAGGCTTCGCGCAGGCCATCAATTGATGTGTTTTTGAGTGCGCTCCAATGTGTTATTACAGCATTTAAAAGCGATTCGCCTTCTTCCATCTCTTTTTCTTCCAAAATAATATTTAAAGGAACCGGCGTCTCTACCGGCAAACCGCATAATATTTTTTCAAAAACAAGGGAGTATTCCGGCACCAGCTGCTGCCCGTTGCTCAAAAATTTTAATAAATGAACGGCCTTGAAAGCACAATCCATATTTTTCCAATTACCGTTCTCCAGTAAATTCAGCTCGTCAAAAAATGCCTTTAAGAAGGGCGCCAGCAAAACAATACCGGCGTATTTAACCGAATATTTATCAGCAGCCTCCTCAACTGAATATTCTGAAGGCGTTGTTTGCTCTTCAGTAATATCATCCGCCTGCTTTAAAGCGGCGTTAGCTATAAATTCACTGTTAGTTGTGGTTCTAATATTTGCAAATTCAGTAATCGTTGAATCGGCAAGCGCCTGGTTTTGGATAAAAATAGTTTCAATATATGTCTTGAATATTTGTGCCAAAACTTCAATATCATCAATGTTTGAAAATATTAAAGGGGCGTTTCTTATCAGGGTATCATTAATAATTAGCTCATTATCAACTACCTGTACATCCACAATACCTGCAAATTGGCTTTGCAAGCTTGTTTTTTTTAACTCATTTATTTTATCAACAAGCCTGGTAATCCAACCGGCAAATATTTCATGTGTTTTTTTAAGATCAGCTGATAAATTTATAACCAGGCTTTTTGACTGATCATTAAGCTGCCACAGAATGCGCTGCCATATTTTCTCTTTTAACTTGTTTTGGAAAAAGAAACGCCTGAACAAATTCCCCTGATTTATGAATACATTAGCACATATTTCATCCAGGTTTACTGCCGTTTCATCTGTCCACCATGGCAATGTGCCATTTACCAAAAAGTACAAAAGTATTTCGGCTTGTGACAACTGGACCGAAGCCTGCCGTTGGGCCGGTTCAATTGCTGAAAGTCTTTTTGTTAATTCGCGTTCCAGCTTTAAGCTTAATACTTTTTTAAAATCGGTTCCAAATGAATGCCTGCTAAACGCACCCAGGTCCAGTTCAAGCTTATCTATTTTCAGATTCTCATTTTCACCTACATGTGCCGAACAAACTTCTTCAATAATTTCAGCTATCTCTAACTGAAAGGTTTGAGCAAAGTTTTGCCGCAGGTTAAATGACATCTCCTCATCGGGGCAAATAACTTCAAACTGTAAACTATTTACTGCGTGTGTCATTTACATCCTCGTTTATGGTTACCGATGACGGCGCAGTTTCATGGCTACAATCATCATCGCATACACCGCATGGTTTTAAGGTATTAATAATATCAACCAACGGGTTCACCACTCCATAGTCCGGCACTTCTGTTTGCGCCATTTCAACCAGCCATGCATTATATGCTTTTTCAAACCGTTGCATTTCTTCAATGCCAATCCACATTACTTTTGTTTGGATATGTGCCGGCGATTCTGATAAAATTGTTTTTTCAACCAGGCTTCTGAATGCCGGGTTGCGGAGCCGTTTTGGCCAGCAGGGCACTACTACCGTAGTTTTAAATGAATAAGGATCGGCGTTCTCGTCACATGGGGATGCATTACAATACAGATCCATCTCGTATCCAAAATATTGCATCAAACCGCTTATTTCATTTTCAATATCAAAAGGATCTGAAGCAGCAGCGCCATCTGTATTTTTATTAAATATAAAAATGCTCTGTGCAAGTACCACTCCATTATCACCGTGAATTATGAAGCCATATTTTACCGGGCTTTCCTGGTCAGCCACAATTTCATAGTTCCCCCGCTCTGATCCAAATTCGCACAGGTCATTTATTCGTTGTACCAGGTCTTCATATTTTCTGAATTTTAACAGAACAGGATTAGGATCGCCTGGGGTAACTTTCTGAAAAAGAACAGATTTTTCGTACAGATCTGTGCCGGGGGTATGCCTTAAGTATTGAAGTACCCATGGCATGGTGTCGTAACATTTTTCGGCAGGTAATCTTGAAATCTTTTTCCGGTAAGGAGGTTCCTCTATAGCTTCGTTCTGTACTGAATTTAAATCACAGCTATCTAAACAAATATTTAAAAAGCTCACCGGTTCATCAACATTATTTTCGTCTAACACCTCATCCAGCTTGGGCCGTAATAATATATGCTCAACCATGTGCATGCCTTCATTATTGTTTATCAGCACCATTACCTGCTGTAACCTCTCAAATGCTTTATCTCTGTCTTCCTTTTTGGTAAAATACTGGCTGCTTCCCAACAAAACCGCTGTAGCAGCATCTGTACTATCGTACAAGTCAAACCAAAATTTTCCAACTAATCCTGCTGCTTTACGGCTGCGGGTTTTTAGCTCATCGCTAAATTTGAAATAAGTACGATCATCGGCATGTTCCAGTATATCTTCCATCAATAATTCAGTGCAGCAGCCCTGCATTACTTCAACACTCGTAAAAATTACTTTGGTTTTAACTTTCGGATCAAGTATTTTAATAACATTAAGCGGCACTCCACTTTTTGTTACTTTTTGTACAGGTGGTTTATTAGGATCATCCTGCTCCATTAAGGGTTCACTCGCCAGGTAATCAGGAACCAGCGATCTTCTTTGGATGTCGCTAAAGCCAAGCAGCCTGCCTATTCTCCGTTCTGCTCCGGATACATTATTTGTATTCCAGGTTTTATTAAATGCGTAATTATAGGCCTTGCCTCTCTGGCTGCTTATAAATTTATACTCATCATCTTTAAGTATATTTATCTTATCCTGTATCAACCGTGTAGCTACATCCTGCGGTTCAAGCCATCCCATCAGTGATTGATATTCTGACAAATCTTCGCTAAAACGGGCCAGCATATGATCTAAAAAAACATTTCGCCTGTCTTCAAATAATTTTGGCGTTTCTACAAGGTTTTGAACAACCGCTACAAAGTCCTGTAAGATCAGATCAAAGTGGTTGCTTCCATGGTTTCCCTTATCTATCAACAACTCATTTAAATTTTCAATCTCGGTAAGCGCACGGGTAAAATAGGTGTATTTTACAGTATCATCAAAAGTAAAAAGGTCTCTCAGGTGATCAAGCTGCACCAGATAGTCTGCAAGTATTTGTTCAAAAAACAATAAATATCCGCCAAGCTGAAGCGCCTGGGCCTGGCGCGCCTCATCGGCATTGCCGGGAAGACCTGCACGATCACTCACTCCATAAGTGATAGGCAATGAGTAAGTAACCGGGTAATAATCCTCCAGGTTCATATATTCGCCGTTTGGTACCGGGAAATCCAGGTCGGTGCCCACAAGCTTATACTTACGCTCTGCGGTTTTCATGTCTTTAAAAGTCTTCAGCATTTTTGCTGGCAAACGGTCTTTGGTGCTGCCTGTATAATAGGTGATAAATTCGCGCTCTTTGCAAAACATTATTTGCGACATGGCAGGTTGGATCCGGGCTATTTTACGTTCATTCTGCAGCTGATTAACCCACTCATAAAAATAGTTTTTGGATGCAGATTTACCTGTTACGCCATTAAATGGTAAATGAAGGTAGGTTATGGCCTTTATACCTTTAATGTTTGATATTTCGGCAATTATATCAGACAGCATTATATTACGAAACAAGCTGGTATGTTCCAGGTCAACGTCGTCAATAAATCCATGTTTTAAAGCAGGGCCTTCAAAAATCTCATCAACCTGGTAATTTTTATCAAGCATTTGCTGAATGGTATAAAAAGGCACCGATGGCGTAAAATATTTGTAGATGGTAAAAAACATTTGCGCTAAAACCAGGTCGGGGTCGGCATATTCTTCCAGTACTATAGAGGCGCCAATCCCAAAATCAAGGTATTCAACTGCATCTATACTTAAAAAATCTTCGCATAAATTGCGGTTTGCAGCTAAACGATCAATTACTACCTGCCTTATTTCTTCGCGCTTTCCTCCATCAATAACATCTTCTTCATATTCAATCATTACATTATATAAACCTTCTATCTCAACAATTTCCGGTGCAATGTAGGTGGTGTTTGCCGCGTCGCGCTGCTCCTGCTTTAGTTCAGTTATTTGGTTTTCCAGGTCGCTAATGTCTGCTTTCAGCCTGTCAATAACCGTTATATCTGAATCAGCCGGTAATTTTGAAAGCTCATCCATTTTTTCTTTCAGCTTAGGAACAAGCGCATTAATAGCAGCAGTTACATCAATTAATTTCTGGCTGCGTTCTACTTTTGCAGCAGTTATATTTACATCGTTAACGCCAAGCTTTCCGTAACAGATCTTTTCTTCTTTATCCTCACAGTCGCAATCATAATCCACCCTTTTCTCAAAATGATTATAATCAATCCAAATAGGCACTTCATAATCTTTACTTGGGGTTAGCCAGGCATTTCTTACCCCTACAATATCAATAATCAACTTTCGGTAATCATTAATATTAAGCGCGTTGTTATGTAAAATATGTTTGGCTGTATAAAAAACCTGGTTCCAGGTATCATTGGTAAGCTGCTTGGGTGCAAGCAGGTCTTTTACATCAAAATCTGTTCTGTATGAAAGATCGGTTATTGCATAACATACGGCTTCTAAAATAGTGATCCCAGGGTCTGAAAAATTATAATTTGTCCAAATGTCGCTACCTAATTCTTCAATCAGTTTAATCCCCTCAGAGCGAAGTGAAGTATAATCTTCTGCAGGGAGAAGCGGGTTATTTTTTATTAATGAAACCGAATTTGACATAGCAGTAGTTTTTATAGAAATGCTTTTGATATATTTATTATTGCCTGCTTTAATTTGTATTTGCAGGCCTGTACATTATTTGTTAAGTTGTTTTATTATCCGGGCTTTTAGCCGGGTCAGTAGCATCATTAGCAGGCGGGTCAGTATTTGGAGCCGCGGCTGTATTTGGAGCCGGGTCGGTATTCGGAGCCGGGTCTGCTGATTTACTTTTAACCACACTTTTAAAAAAATCCTCAGCCTTTTTTACAGCGGCTTTACCCTTAATGGCAAATTTGCTGGTTTGATCCTTCAAAATTTTATCGATCTCCACAATTGCACCTTCAATTTTATCGGATATTTTTTCCATCTCCGATGGGTTATCAGTTGTACTAATTGCCTCTGTATTATTTTCAACAGCAGCCACGTCTGCGGTTGGTGTTGTATCAGCAGCTTTAGCAACGGCATTGACCGGGTCTGAAGCATTTTCGGCTAAATTTGTTGTACTTGCTACCTGAACAGCAGGTGTTAAATTATCTGTGGCTTTTTCCGCTGCAACTGTTGTATCTACTGTTTTAGCGGCGGCAATTTCCGGTGCTGATGCTTTTTCGGCTACAACCCCTGTCTCAACCGCACTTTCAGCAAGTGCTGGTACATCAATTGTTTTATCCTCAGTTATGGCAGGTATTGCTGTGTTTTCTGCTGGCGCTGCTATTTCGGCCATGCCCTTTTCATCTACCGTTTTATTAATAGCTACTCCTGTTTCCCCAGGTGTAGTTGCAACAATGGAACCTCCGGCCGGCCTTGGGGCTTCCGTTACTATACTAACACCAGTTCCCGGGTGAAGCGTATCTATCGGCAATCTTGCTACGGGCGGTCTGGTCATCAATCTTTTTTCACAAGGGGTTAGCTCTGTCGGTTCATCATAAAGCAATATGATATGTTTAGGGGCCGATACCAGCAGCGATACTTGAGATGATGGTTTTGCAATTACATCCCCTATAAAATAACCCTGATCTTTTAAAAATACTTCAATATCATTACATCCTGATACGGTATCCAATGCGGCAACAAAATCTTTATTGGTTACTTTTTTTGCGTCGTGTTGTTTTGGCGGACAGCATTCGTCACGGCAAACCCCCATTAAAAAATCTGTTATAAAATCAACATAAGGCCTTTGCTCAATAAAGTTGATAATTGCTGATGCATATATTTTTTGTCCGAAATCAGCCTCAATGGTTTGATCAAAAGCCCAGGGGGTTAGGTATTGAACAATTTCATCATTCAATTTTTTCAGATAATACCCTTTATCAATCCCGCTTAAAAACTTCACCCTAAAAAACACAATCACCTGCTCATACACCGGGTTACGGGCATGTACCTTTACAAATGGTGAAGTAAGGCCGCTTAAATAATTTACTATTTCAATTAAGGTTAACCTGCTTGTTTTAGGCTGCAGCGGGTTTGCCGCATTATCGTTTTTAAGATTTGGAACCGGAACTATAAGTACATTGCCTGTGGCCGATACCGGGCCGCAGCATTTAATTTTCCCTAAACGCTCCCTGTGTGTTACCGGTTTACGGCAAACACAACCAGGATCAGTATTGGTAACGCATTTTACTTTAAAAACATTCGGAAAGCGGTCTAACACCAGGTGTTCATAGTCCCAGCTGGTTACGGCCCGGCCCTTATGGCGCAACCTTTCGCTTACACGGGTATAATATTCTCTTCCAATCTCTTTGTGTTTTCCATCAAACGAGGCAAATGGCTGCCGTACCTTGCTTATCTGTGCTACCGCGACTGATAATTTACTGATAGTACCCGCAGGCAGTGCATTATCAAAATGCTGCTGGCTATTTCCCTGGTCATAAAATTGCACTTCTGTTGCCTGTGCTATAACATCAATTAATTGCGGAATACACTTGGAGCCAGAGGTTACGCTTGCACAAAACCAATATAAACCATCTGTAATAATAGTATGGTTGCTATTTGCATCACCCGGAACATCAAGCTTAACAATTCCGGTTGTCTGGAAACCGTAAGTGCTGTCTGATACCAAGTTTTCGGCTTTTAATGGCCGCCATTCATTATAGATCAGGTACGACCAGTTTATTACCGGCGGGTCATCATCCTCATCAATTGCACTGCCATCGGCAAATTCAAAAAGCAATGAAAGAGTTTGCAGCGGCTGCAAATTTTGTACGCCAATAAATAATTGGCCTTCTTCCTGGATCTGTGCCGAATATTGGTTATTCCCACCGTTGATCTCTTCATCTAACCCGCTCGATTCCAATATCAGCTGGTTTAATCTCCTGTCGCCAGTTAAGGTAGGAAACTTCTTATCCGGATCTATATATTGTGTATTATCAGCAACTTTATTTAAAAGCGCATTTTGATATTTAATGTTTGGGTTTAAATAGGTAAACTGGGGTAAAAGGGCGTCGTTGGCATCAACCATTAAAGGGTTTTTTATTATGCCGCGTGCTAAATTTTCATTTAAAAGATTATTCTTATAGGTCTTCCTGTTGTCGTTATAGATAGGAAGATCAATGGTAGTTTCTACTGTTCCAAACGGGTAAACATGAAAAAACTGGTCTACCTGGGGGTCAAGGGCTGTTAAATCAGAAATATAACTAACCGATATATTTTTTATTTGTAACTGGGCTGCAATATTTAAACGCGACTGGATATCTTTATAATAATCTGAATCACTACCATAAACATTATCTATTCTTAAAAACCCCTTATCGGCATTAATATCATATTTGGGGAAATATTCAATCGGATTTCTGTCAATACTTATAGTATCAGGAGGTGTGGATGTTGTGCCGGTAACAGATGAGCCCCCCTGGTTTAAAATATTGAACGTAAGGCTTGCCTGCGTAAACTGCTCTCCTGTATAATCTACCAGGTTCATCCAATCATTGTTGCTCAGCACACTTACATTATACTCAGCGTTTGTATAACTATCGTTTCCATATTGTATTATACCATCCTGTGTTTTTGCGATATTTAAGGCAAGCTGGCCAAGCGGTTTATTAAACACTTCATCGCTGCCAATGTAAAAAGATGTACCGAGTGATGGCGTTGTGGTAAACGGATCAAATGCTTTACCGGGAGTTGCTGTAGCTGTATCATTTTGGATTACAAGTTTTTTTAACCCGTCAAAATGCTGAACCAATACATCGCCCTTAGGGCTAGTTGGTGTATTGGCGAGATTTATTGACCCTACCTGTACAGCTATTGAAAGCTTGGTAACGGTTAATTTTTTATACATAGCGGCCGATAAACCAATGTCAGGACCGATAAGAATTTGTGCTACCGGGTAATTTGTGTTAAAAGTGTTACCGGTATGAAGCTTGGCATTAAACGCAACTATGCCCTGCTCTGCCACGGGCAGGTATATGTATATTGCTCCATCAACAAAAACATAACCTGTAGTACTTACCAAACTGGTATCAAAAGAGCCTTCATTAGCTAATTTATCAAGCCAGTCCTTACTATTTGCTATAGGTGTATCAACAGTTAACCACCCTTTTTCGCCGGTTAACGCTATTTTTATATTATTTAAGCTGGTGGTTTTATTAAGCGCATCTATTGCAATCTTTATAAGCCTGTTGCCTCCCTGCAATACCAACTGCGGCGATGCTATAGCAAAACCTATTGTGGCTGTGTTTTTTGTACTTAGTTCAATCTCCTTTTTGCTGATAAATTCACAAATATTTTTAACTATAGGCGTGTTTAGCACACCATTATCAAAAGTTGGCCATTTTGGGTTAGGCACAGTAAACTTATCGCCATATCCATCTTTTGAGTTGGCTACGGGGTTTGCGTATATAACATCAATATTTTTGAGCTTTTCGTCCGCATCGGCGGGGGTTTTAAGTATAAATATATTTTTAAGCTCTTTAACGGTGGCCTGGTTAATAACAAAATCGTTTTCGGTTTTATACACCTGGTCCTTGCCTGATGCATCCTTACCTGCGCTTAATGATGTTCCCTGGGCCAGGTCATATTCAGCAACAGTTTTTGCTAATTCAAAAACCACAAAGGCCTTGTCAGGTACAGATGGCTTATCCTCAAGACGCAGTATATCACGATAGTAAAAATCAAGCATTTTACCGGTAAGCCCATTCATTTGCTGCTGCGCCAGGTTAAAGATCTTTAAAAAGGTAATAAACAATGCCATATAAGGCTGATGGGCCGGATATTGCGTTAAAGCAAAATCAATATAACTTGTTGACTGACTAACAATATTGCTGATAACCCCAAAAAAAGCATGAAAAACATCATCTACATAAGGAACAGCATTAAGGATCTTATCCTCTGGTGTTATGCCATTATAAATATCAAATTCAGGGTCAATCTTATCATTCAGGCCCCACTCATCCTGGTTTAAAATTTTGGTATAATCAATGTTCAATACGGTTTTTGAATCAACTACAATAAATCCTTCTTCATAAGCAACAGCTTTTTTAAGTTCGGCGCTAAGTGATGATTGAATTGCCAGGTTTATATCAGCGTATAACGGGTTTTCAGGAATTGCTATTGAGTACCATTGATCTATTTTTACCGCAATTGCAGCTATCTGCGTAAACAATGACGCATACAAATCGGTAGTAGGTCCAGCCAGTATTTTATCGCTGGTATCGTTATAATCGTTTTTTATCTGATCAAGATCAACTGTAGCAATAGAAGCCGCAATAACAGCCATATCTCTTTTAAAAAATTCTGACCAGCTTGCTTTATTCAGATCTGCAAGCGGGCTATCAGGCATGTCATAAAACCTGATCTGATCAGCATAACCGGCTGCAAATACCAGCAGGTCTTCAATACTGCGGCCATCAATTGATACATAGGCCGGATCAAGGGCTTTAAGATAACGTTCTAACTGGCCTGAACCTTTCAGGATTATTTCGTTATGGCAATTACAGTTTTCCATTTTAGCGTATTTTTGATGTTGGCTTTAAAGCCGTTTTTGTAAATAATTATATTGATTCGACCAAAACCACTTTCACGTTGAAATATTTGTTGCTTCGCTGATATAAAATGGATAAACATAATTATAGCGCGTATTAGTTGTTATGATGGTATATTGTATGTCGATCTGTAACACGCCCCCGTTCTGATCAGGCGTAGCTGTTACGCTTTCCACTATAATCCTTGGTTCGTTATACACAAGCGCGTCATTAACTATTTTTTGGATCATAGCAATGGTAGGCGTATTCATTGTATCAAAAACATGAGGCTGCAAATTGCATCCAAAGGTTGGCAGCATAATTCGTTCACCGGTTATGGTTGATAAAATTATCTCTATACTGCTGCGTACATCCGGTTCATTTACCAGCATATCAACAGTATATGACTCTCTGCGAAAAGTTGGGGGAAAACTCCACCCTGTTCCTAAAAATGATTGGTCTGTTATAGCCATTGTTCAAATATTTTTAAATCAACCTCCAATTAAAACTGTAGGGCAACCTGCAACTATGCTACCGCCATGTGCTGTAGAATCACCTACCCGGGCAGCCTGGTTACCACTTATCATTACCGTAGCAGATCCCATTATAATGCTATCAGGCGGCCCTGCGCAGGTACACATATTTCCAACTGTTGCCGCCGGCATTCCGCCAATTAAAACCGTTGGAATTCCCGGCGGTAAAATAGGTCCGCCTGTGTGCGGGGTGGACGCCGGAGGTGGATTCACCATTGGGCAAACATGATTATCGGTTACGCGGGCTGCTGGTGGCATATGTTTATATTGTTTATTCTCCTGTTTAATTAATCATTACCATCGTGCCTTTTATAGTCACATTTCCCATTCCTGCCTCTATGTTAATTCCGCTTGAGTCCATTTTTATGCTGTTCTGATTTTCATCTGTCATCACAAAAGCACCTGAATCGTCATTTAAAATCACTGATTTTTCGCCTGTTGCAGTGGTTACTGATAAAGTAAGCCGCTTATTGGTGTCGTCAAAAATCAACTTAACACCTTCTTTGGTTACAAACCCATATTGCTCCGCACCTGAATCTACAGGCAGCGGCGATTGTTTTGAGCTGCTGCTATGCAGGTATCCGAGTATAATCGGCTCACGCGGATCATCATTCAAAAAGCCAAGTACAACCTCATCTGATGCCTGCGGTCTGAAATACACGCCCCTGTTTGCTCCGGCATCAAGGGTTGCTACCCTGGCCCACATCCCTTCATTGCCTGATGTAATGGTAGGCACCTGCACTTTTACCCGGTACTGGCCGGCATCGGCATCGTCAACATCTAAAACAGTGCCTATAAGTAACCCGTTTATGCCTGGCAGTAAACCCGAGGTCGGCTTATCCATTACTTTTTCTTTCCAGTAAAAAAGGTCTTCATTCCAGCCAAACTGGATATCGGTAAGCCAGGTGCCATCAAAAATATGTTGAACGCCGCTAACAAATACATCGCCGTTAAACCGGTCGCCCACCCCGCCAAGGGTTATCATTGTACCTGGTTTTACAGTTGAATTTCCCTGGATGCGCACCCGCCCCACATTCTTTGAAAGGTGGTTCCGCATGGCATAAGCATCGGCCCAGTCCTGCAATTGCGGTTGGGTTAAATGTCCCGCATGGTTAAGTTTTACCTGCGCACCTATTACGCCGCCTATATCATCTATAGAAATGTTGCCATTATCAGCAAACGAGGAATCGCCAGGGTCTGATTGTTCTAGCTGCTGTTGGGTATAATCCCATGAAATACCTGAAACACCGGCCAGCTGCCTTCGGGCATCCATTTCGGCTTCAAACTCAAAAATGGTTTGTCCGTATGTTGCTGTTAATACAGAGGAGCCCGCTGTTGGCTTTTTAATAACCAATTTACCGTCATCTGTTAAAACAAGCATGCCATTGGCTTCTGCGCGGGTCACAATAAAATCCCAGTCGGTAGTATCAAACTGAACTAACTGAGGGTGGGTTACAGTAGTAGTGTCCAGATCAGTATCCAAACCTGCGGCACCGGCAAGTGTGCTTATTACATCGCTGTCTTTCTGATTAATGTAATAGGCACTATTACGGTTACCTGTAAGCTTTATGGCTGTATCTTTGGCTTCAATTATAAGCAGTGAACTTCCTCTTTGCGTGGTTTTAATAGCGTGCTTAACAATTATCCCTTTAAATACTGTATTCACCAACCCCTGGTAACCCAACTGGATCTCAACCTGGCTGCCCGGTTTATAAGTATCATTGTCGCTAAGCGGAAAATCGGCATCAGATGCAGAACCGTCAACAAAAACAAGCTTTGCGTAAGCCACCTTATTAAAGGTTTTATTTACCATTATAGTTAAAAGCGCAACGTTTGTACCCAATGCAGTGCCGTTAATAAGCACTGTCTGGCTGGCTACAACTGTTGATTGCGGTGCTCCCGGTGGTAAACTGTCTAACATGTCTTTATTGGTTATTAATATTTTTTATTTATTTTGAAATGGGCGGAAAAACAAGGGTGCTTCCTGCCTGTAATTTCCTGAAGTTTTTAAGCTTGTTAACTTTTGCCACCTGCAGATAATAACTTTGGTCTTTATATACCTGATTGGTTAATAGTGGCAGCAGGTCTCCCTCTTTTACTTGCACAGAATGCGTAAGGTCAGGCGATGAAAGCATATTCAGGATATTGCCCAGGCTTGTTGTTCGCTCGGTAAATGAAGCGCTGATCTTTGCCCTTATAGGAAGCCCAAACATATCAAACATGGTATAGGTTACCGTTGAGCTGGTTAATACACAATTGCAGATAAACAAACCATACTGTAACAGCAGGTAATTGGGCCTGTGAATGCCACCGTCAATTGATGTTGTTGCTAGCCTGAAAAGAAGTACCTGCGCAGTTACCGGTATTTTTACACCATTTGTATTTACACCAGTTCCGTCAAGTGTTAGTTCTATTGTAAATGTCCGGGCGTCTGTCCTTAAAAAATGAGGATCAACGCCGGCCTGGCCGGTTGGCGCATTACTATCATAAATAATATTTTCATTAATGGCTATATTTTCAGGATTGAACATAGCCAAAAAAGGTACAGCCAGCTTAGGTATCCCGTTCTCGTCTGTTTGTAAGATCTTAAGGTTAAAGGGCAACATTGCCGCACTTTGAGTATCCATCAGCGTTCTTGTTTTTCTTTAATAATTTCCAATACTTTTTGTATGGCTTCATAGTCTGCAGTACTGCCGCCTGCAGGTGCGGGCCGGCTGCTATTGCTGCTGCTTACAGGCGCCGGATCAACTACCGCCCTGATAATTATTTCATTGATCTGTACAGGCATAGCTTTTACATTTTTCGTTCAAAATATTGATAAGCCAGTTCTATAGTTTCCACTACAACTGAATTATCAGTCGATTTAAAATCAGAGGTAGCCCACTTTAAAGGATAAGCCTGCACCACATTCCAAACAGCATAGGGCTGGCCTGCATCATCCAGTAACGTTATCATAATATCAGCAGGCTTGAAATCGTAAATTGGCACAGTGAAATAGGTGTTCTGTGCCGATTTGAACCATGCGAGCAGGGCTGTTCCTTGTAACAATCCTCTTTTCAGAATCAGATTTGGATATTTCGCCCTTTTTGGGAACTTATATACAAACCTGTTCTCCCCGCCTTCGCGTAATTCTTCAGTTTCAATTTCTACCGATAAACCACTAACCTCCTGGAAACGCTGCTCAGTATCACTGTCAGCGCCGCTTACTCCAACAAATTCAACTTTGAAGTGAAAGCCTGCCGGTGGATAATAGGTTGCCATGTTGTTATGCTGCTTTCCTTGAAATACCTTCGTGAACAAGCTCTAAAGATTCAATAGCTATTTCGTTGCCGGTAGCTTTTAATCCGGGCCCGTCAATTTTTACAGGCCATGCTTGTGCTATGCTCCAAACAAAAACAGGGTTGTTTTCATCATTTAACAATGTAATAGTCAGGTCCCTGCGGTCAACGCCTGGGTTTCCAGCGTTATTCAGCCAATCAAAAAGCGAGTTATCACTGGTAATCATGCCCTTTTTCAGGGTTATATGAGGAGCCTTTGAAAGCCCCTGGCGTTGTAGTGATAATGTAGTTGATGACATTAAGCCATCTCT
>Ga0206988_1105_pt1 | contig 21700 bp, 8 predicted proteins | sample Alteio_BWMinCont_12_FD_153263 | JGI IMG/M metagenome (GOLD analysis project Ga0206988, IMG submission 153263) | Enriched cells from forest soil in Barre Woods Harvard Forest LTER site, Petersham, Massachusetts, United States -... | ecosystem: Environmental > Terrestrial > Soil > Temperate forest >... | reverse complement strand
CCCATTAACCCATTGCAACCGCAATTTTACGCTCACCCGTATAGGGAGTTCTTCCATGCGCCATGAGAATATTGTCTAAGAGCATGATGTCACCTCGTTGCCATTCAAACTTTATTGTTGCAGCGTCATATGCTTGTCGAATTTCAGTCAAGTAGGGCGGTTCAAAATTTGTTCCATCTCCATAAAATGAGTTGCGAGTCAAATTATCTTCTCCCAATTCCGCTTTTAGAAATGCAGCATCTTCATTCACTAAACTTGAAATGTGGAAAAGATGGGCTTGATTAAACCAAACTTCTTCGCCGGTGATTGGATGATTGACAGTTGCTTGGCATACCTGTTTCGTTGTTAATTCGTTACTATCATTACGCCACAGCCATTGTATTGCGTGTTCATCACAATAGCATTCAACTTTCTCTTTACTGTCTGTTTGAAAAACTTCTTGCCAACTTAAATCAATCCCTGATGTATAATTACGTACGTACATTACTCCCTTCTGTTTAAATTTATTAACAATTTCTGGGTTAATATTCTTCAAGACTTTTCTAGAATCAGCAATTGGCGTTTCGCCGCCTGACGTGGGTGATATTACACAAAAAAACATAATCTTATTGGGCCAGAATCGAAAATAGGAGAATTCATTATGTAAAGGGATATGACGATTGCTAGGATACTCTGTTGCAGTATAGATACGGCCGCCAAGTTTTGTTCTTGGGGTTGAACGGTAAATATATTCTAATAAATTTGGGGTAATTATTTGCGCGACTTTATTAAATTCAGACACACCATTTATATCAAATCCCCGTAACAATACGGCGCCATATTGTAATAAAACGGTTTCAATTATGTCTTTGTGAGTTTGGATGAATTCAACTGCACTAAATGTAGGTTTGGATTCAACAACAAAAATATCTCTCACTCCAGGCTCTAAAATATAACAATCACAATTTGCTATAAGATTTGTTGATAAAAAATCAGACCTCAACATGAGACTATTTCTCCATTAAAGGGTGGCCTTTTTCACGTTTCTTTGATAGATTAATTTATCTAAAAATTGTTCTTTATTAACCAAGACCTCTCCCCTGAATCGGCTAAAATATTTTCTTTTCCCTCATCAATAATTAAGCCTGATTCATTGGGGGAAGCTGGTAATGAATCTGCACTTGATGGCGGCAGAGAAGCATTTGCAGATGATTGATTAGAATCGATCTCCGAAATTTTGGCCACCGCAATATTTGCAAAACTATTATAAGTCCAGAACTCAGTGATAGCATTGGTGCAAACAACAGAAATGGCCAATAAAAGAGAAGCGCTCTCTGTAAAAGCCATTCCCTCAGCTCTTGCTTTTTCACTCATTGTTTCTATTTGCTGAAACTGCGAAATAGCATCCAATATGGTCGTTATTGTCACCGCACCCGTTAAGGCTAATCTCGCTGCGATTACTTTATTGCTACTTGTACTAATTTTGTGTCGGAGACTTTCCGCCTGTACATCCGTTGAAAAAAAACGTTGATCTAATGATTTTCCTACTTCTGCATAATCCTGTCTTGCGTTCGAAAATAAAAAAACAAGCCAATTTAATGTTGTTGTGCAAACTGTACCTATAATGCCTGTAAAAATACTTACACCCGTACTTTTACTAACGATTCTCATTGCCAATAAATCAACAACACCACTGCCAAGCGACGAAATAATGTTTAAACCTACACCAACTTTTGGCAATAATCTCTCAAACCATGTCCGCACAAAGTCTCTCCTTTTATTTTTGGCTCACTAATAACGATAGACTCTCTTGCAGATTACTTTTCGTGACTTGTTGATGCCACAATTTTGCATATATACCGTCTCGATTTAATAACTCATCATGCGTTCCCGCTTCAGCAATTTCACCCTTATCCATTACAATAATTTTATTTGCATGAATAACGGTTGAAAGCCGATGCGCAATGATGATAGTAGTAATGCCTTGTGAAATTTCGATTATATTTTTTTGTATTTCACTTTCTGTTCGACTGTCAAGAGATGAAGTTGCCTCATCAAAAATATATATCTTTGATTGTTTTAAAATAGCACGAGCTATTGCGATTCTTTGCTTTTCTCCTCCCGACAGTTTTAGCCCGCGCTCTCCTACAATTGTTTTATAGCCTTCAGGAAGTTGAGTGATGTACTCATGTATATGTGCTGCTTTTGCTGCGCGTGTTACCTCTTCTTGAGTTGCGCTTGGTTTTGCATAGGCAATGTTATAATAGATGCTATCATTGAATAGGATGGTATCTTGTGGCACTACCGCTATATTATTTCGTACTGATTCTTGAGACGTTTTGCTAATATCCTGTCCATCAATGAGGATTTCGCCTGATTGGATATTAAACAAACGTAACAATAAACGCATTAAAGTAGATTTACCTGAACCACTTTGCCCAACAATCGCAAGCGATTTTCCTGGTTGTATAGAAAAAGATATATTTTTTAATGCAAAGCGATCGGTATCAAATGCGAAGTTTACATTTTTGAAATCAACAGCGCCTTGTGAAATATTTATTTTTCCCACGCCTGTTTTATTTTGCACTTCAGGTGTTTCATTTATAATTTTGATAATATCATCAAAATTGGTCACGGCATTTTTTAACTCTCGAATAACATAACCTAAAAATGCTAAAGGAGTCGTAATACGTATTAAGTATGCATTTAATGCGACAAAATCACCCACAGTGAGATTACCATAAGAAACATTCAGTCCAGCAACTAACGTCATACAGGTGAGGGTCACGCCAACAATAAAATTTTGTCCAAGGTTAACGGATTCAAATGTAATATCACTTTTAACATTAGCCGACTCGTGGGCAGCTAAGGCCTTGTCGTAACGCTCTTGTTCATGATTTTCATTATTGAAATATTTTACTGTTTCATAATTTAGCAGGCTATCTACTGCTGTACTGCCAGTCTCATTGCCAGCTTCATTTGCGAGTTGTAACCTTTTAGTATCCCACCTTGCACATAGCAAGGTAAAACCAATAAAAGCGACAATTCCTAGGGTAAGAATAGCTGCGTAATACCATTCAAAATAACGCATTAAAATTATTTGGATGATAAATACTTCAATAATAGTTGGTAATAAATAAAACAGAATATGCCAAAAAATGGCAGTTACGCTGTAATCGATTCGATCAATACTGGTGGTAATGGCTCCGGTTTTTCTGTCTAAATGGTAGCGTAGTGACAGGTTGTGAAGGTGGCTAAAAAGTTTTAGACTTAGTTTTCTAATAATTCTTCTAACAACTTTGAAAGCAATAATTCCACGAATCTGTACCAGGGTTTGGCTTAATGTCCATACTAACCCATAGCTTATTAGGAGGGCTGCAACGATTGCCACAGGATGTGATATTTTTAAAATATCAATCACACGTCCGTATACGATGGGTGTTAGTACATTCAAGATAATTGTTGCTACAACAAGTGACTCCGCAAAATAAAATCGCCAACGTATTGAACGTTCTTCCTTAGACGATAATAAGGACGCTAATAATTTAAAGACGGTGAGATAACGAACCATATTTTTCATAAAATTGGTATTCAGAGACATTTTTAAGCATCCTTAACTTATTTCTAGCGTATTAAATCTTAATTTAAAGTATAAAACAATCTTTAAAAATTTATTCTTGAAAATAGCAGTGAAGCGTTTTTATACTTCAGAAAACGCGGAATGATTTGTTTTTAATTGAACTCATTGATGAGGGTCTGTTGATGATTCGTTTCACGGCTATAAATGGCGCTTTTAATGTGCATGCAAAATATAGTTACCATGGCTAACCCAACCACATAAAACATTGGGCTTACCAATAAATGGGTGCCTTGAATTAATCCCGAAGCAATAAGCGGAGCTAAACCTCCAGCCACACCATTTGTAATATTAAGTGTCAATGCCACCCCAGTATAACGTATATCTTTAGGGAACATTTCAGCAATCTCTGCTGGTATATTCGCTTCGAACATCGCGTTTAATAAACTGAGTAATAGCATGATCGTCCATGCTTGATGAATCAACAACCCAAATAGAGGAATGCAAAAAAGTAAGATCAACCAAGCGGATAAAAACATCATAAGTTTACGGCCAAACTTATCCGAAATTAATCCTATAATAGGAATAAGCAGAACGGAAAAAGCGATATTTAAAGTATTAAATAATAGAATTTCATGAAGCGAATATTGACTATAAAAACGTAGGTAATTGCTGATATATACAAATACGATATAACTGAAACCAGCCGGTAATATTGAAACACCGATTGCAAGAAGAAATTCCTTCAAATGATGCGTAACTAGATTAGTCAATGGTGCGACAGTAAAATAACGCCTTGTTTCCTGAGGCTGCATATCACTACGAATGATGAATCCAATGATCGCAATCAAGCCCCCCAAAGCAAATCCAATACGCCAGCCCCACGTGCCTAACTGCAAATCTGATAAAAAATAACTCAATAGAGTGCCGACAAGTGAGCTTAATAAAAAACCACTATATGCGCTCGTTAGTGCCAAGCTGCCAAAGAAAGTTCGTTTGTTATCTTCTGCGGATTCTATTAAAAGTACAGCAGAACCGGAATACTCACCACCCACAGCCATGCCTTGTACTAATCGTATTACTGTTAAACATACGCTGGCAGTCATTCCCCAGTCTGCATAGATAGGTAACATACTTATGAGAAAACTACACATTCCCATCAGGACTATTGAAAGTTTAAGGCTATAATTTCGGCTTATCCGATCGCCAAGATAACCAAAGAAGATTGCCCCTATGGGGCGCATTAAATAACTTGCTGCTACTAGGCCATAGGCTTGAAGCAAAGATAAAAATAGACTTTGTGCTGGAAAATATAACTTCCCCAATATGAGGGAAAAATAACCAAAGAATGCAAAATCATACCACTCTAACATGTTGCCGATAATAGCTGGGAAAATAATTGATTTTATTTTTGATTGCTTACACATAGCCCATCTTAAATTCCTAATGTTCGTCTTGTTTATATTCGCTAACAAATTGCTGGCGCGCTTCCTTCAATTCAAATTTAATAGCTTGCAGTCGTTTCATACACGAAATATAATTTGGACTATGAAAAAAATCAACAACACTGCTATTAATATTCTAAATATAATCTTCTCGAAAGTATGTGAGGCTTTTGAAGCCACACTAATAGAAATGGATGGGGAAAAAGACCGCGTACACTTGCTTATCGCATATCCGCCTAAACTTGCTGTTTCCACCCTCATGAACAGCTTGAAAGGCGTGTCGAAGGAAAAGTCATAAAATGTTATCGAGAGCAAGAAAAGTTAGCAAACACGTTGACCCTCTTTTATGGGATATGAAATCAGTTGCTGGTTGGCAGATGTTATTATTAACGCTATTAAATATAACGGATGCTGGGATTAAGGTAGCTTCGCCGTGGGTTCTATTTAAAGCTATTACCCTCCTTATCACATATCGTGGAGAACGGGGGAATACGGAACCTGAATTTGAAAGTGAAATATTACCCATTATGATTTTGATGACCTATATTGTTTGTTGGAGTTTTAGCCAACTAGCGCCCGTCGCAAGAAAAAAATTAACTGCGGAAGTTAAGTCATCACTTGCCAATAACTTGGTTTGCAATATTATCGAGGTATCGGCAGAAAAATCATTAGAACATTACCAACTTACGCCCATGGGTGAAATTGCGCAGACCGTATTTAGCACTTTCAGTGTAGGTACAAATTATGTAACCGCCATTTATCAAGACATTATCCCGTCTTCATTAGGAGTATTAGGCTCTGCTGCAGTCATTGGTGGATTAGTTGACTGGAGATTATCGTTGGGCGTGCTCTTTGCATCAGGCGCATTTTGTGGCATTTCCTATTTAACAAATAGACCTATATCTGCTTTGGAAAAATCTAGGATTGACTCACAAAATATCATATCGGGTAAGCTACTTGAAGTACTGGCTAATTATGAGTCTATACATTTTTTTAATAACAAAAAATATGAAATGACTAAAATAATAAATGCTCTTAGCGAACATAAAAAAATGGCGGATGCAAGTGATAAAGCGATCAATCGAGCTGAACTTCTTCGGAATCTCTGGCTATGTCTTTCATACTTAGGAATTATCCCGTTTGCGGCTCACCAGTTTGTCATGAAAAACCTTGAATATAATGAGATAGTCATGCTTGTTTTCTATCTTATCCAACTGGCGACATCATTAAATTCAATATCGGGAACATCCAATGAATTAAGCGGCGCATTAGCTCAATTAGAGAAAGCTATCGATCTAATCAATGAAGGCAGTGATTTGCAAGACCCGCCGGGGGCGATGTCATTAATGATAAACGAAAATGTTCCTCCTTCTATCGATTTTGAGAATGTTAGTTTGATCAGCAGAGACGGCAAAAGAATACTTGATGATGTTAGCTTTCAAATCAAAGGTGGGAAAACCGTCGCTTTCGTTGGCATTAGCGGAAGCGGAAAATCGACCATCGGGAAGCTGTTATTTCGTTTTGTTGCGCCCAGCGCAGGCAGCATCTCCATTAATAAGCATGACATTACCGCTTGTACGCTTGACTCTGTCAGACGAGCGATAGGCATTGTCCCTCAGCATCCTGTCTTGTTTAACGATACGCTGGAAAATAATGTGCGGTATGGAAACACAGCAGTGCAAGATCGTGAAAGCATTATAGCGGCTTTGAAGGACGCAGAGTTATGGAGTGACATTGAAAATGACAGGTTAGGTCTCGATGCATATGTTGGGGAAGGCGGCTCCCAACTGTCGGGTGGCCAATTGCAACGTGTTGCGATTGCTAGGTTATTATTGAAAAACCCACCGATTAGATTTTTAGATGAAGTAACCTCCGCGCTTGATGTCGTGACGCGAATAGCTGTTACCAAGACATTAACGAATGTAACATATGGCTACACCACCATTATTGTTACTCATGAATTAAATTTAGTGGTTAATGCGGATTGGATTTTTGTCTTCGATCAAGGAAAAATCGTTGAACAAGGAACATTTGATAGTTTGCTGGAAAAAGGGAATAATTTGGTAGAGAAAGAAAAAAAAGCAAGCCTTGATGAAAAGCGTGAAACAAGGTCAATAACAAAACCCGGTTATTTCTTTCAGATGTTCAACGCCTATTGCCAGCAGCTAGGCCAACCAGTTGAAGATGTGGTGCGCTATATCCCGAGAGAGAAGCCTAAAAATAAATTAAGTAGAAAAACATCTACATTCTTCACTACAAATCAACAGGAGGAGGTCGTCGCACTCAACGCTGGGTGGGCTATTAATAGAGCAGACGATGATGAACAAACATTACTCATCCCAAAAGATCGCCCACAAAAAAAGGCCGGATCATTTTTTTAAGACGAGCCACTGAATGGTTATGCTTGCTAAACACTGGCTAATTTTTATCTATGTAGCAACCAAACGACAATCCTTGCATGAGCGCAAGAATACAATTATTACAAGACGTGCATTCAGCTTTACCGAACTTTTTTTCTTTCCACAGCTTAATAAGATTGGGCTGTTTGATGAGAGGACGGCATAATGATACTAGATCAGCAGCATTATTTTTAATAATTTCTTCTATGTGCATGTAAGATCTCAACCCACCGTTCATAATAATGGGCATGGTTTTTGTGTCATTTTTAATTGTCTGTGTCCAGGTATGAAAATAACCCTCCTCTTGCTGGGTAGGGGCATTCATTTTTAAAACAGTTTCATCCCAATGATGCCCCTGTAAGCCTTGACTAATTTCCAGTCCGTCCAATTCAACATGCTGCCCAAGCAGAATAGCAACCTCTCTTCCTTCATCAAACATCAATCCATCGCTGAAGCCATCTTGCACACCTAATTTGAGCGTGATAGGGAATTCATTCCCTACCTCATTTTTAATTGCCTTAATGACATCGAAATGAATTTTGCAGCGACCTTGTACGGTGCCCCCCCATTGATCATCACGTTTATTAGTATGTGGGGATAAAAATTGACTTAATAGGCTATCACGTGCGGCATCAATTTGAATCATATCAAATCCAACTTGTTGGGCTCTTTTCGCCGCTTGCGCAAAGGTCATGATCACGTGTTCAATTTCAAAACCTGACATTGCATGATATTTTCCGGTTGGGAAATAGGGTCGCGAATGATAATAATTATTTTCTTTTAGCAAGGAAGGTGCTAGCGCATCTTTTCCAAGATTATTTTGTAACCCCGCAGCCCATACACCCAAATGCGTTAGTTGCGCGGCTATCTTGCCTCCCTGTTGATGCACAGCTTTAACCATTTTTTGTAACCCTGACAAGGCATAATCATTATGTAGAGACAATAAATCGGGGTGAGTTCGTCCCGTAGCGTCTACAGTTAAAGCCCCCAAAATTATTAAAGCAATCTCATTCCTTGCAAGCGTAATCATTCGATCAATTTGCTTTTGTGATACATGACCATCCTTCTCGGCAAGATTATCATTTGTCCCTGACATGATAAAACGATTTTTTAAAATTAAATTTTTTAGTTTCACTGTCTCGAAAAGCTGTTTCTCCATAGCGGGGTTCCTTTAGGTATTCAACATGTAAGCTTTTCGATTAATTGAATAGCATCTTCACATGATGAAAGATTACTCAAATCGCATTTAGCGTGTTTAATGTGCTGTTTAAAAGACTCTTCCGATAATAACCGGTTAACAGCATGTTTGATGCTTTTTTTGGTAATTTTATTGGGATTAATAAGTTTTGCGCCAAAGCTATTGGGTTCCAATGCTTCATCTATCGTCAACGCAAATTGGTTGTTAATTGAATGTTGAGTAAGATGGGGATGATCTCCGGTCAACGGCAATAATAAAATAGGGACTTCGTGAAAAATTGCGGACATTAAGGTATTAAAACCCGCATGACAAATCATCGCATCGCAATGTGGTAATAATTGTTTGTAAGAAACAAAGGAAGTAATACGTATATTCTCATAGCGCTCGAAACGCTTATAAACACTGATATCAGTTCCATGCCCTGTGGCGAAAATAAGATTAATTGGCATATTACAAAATGATTCAATAATTTTTTTATTAAAAAGTATATCTTTGTTATAGACAGTCCCAAATCCTGCATGAACAATGGGGTATTTTGGTAGGTGATCTAATAGGGAGGTGATGGGAGCATCATCAGATCCATCAAACCCTTGCGGGGTAAAAAAATAATCTGTCTGCATAATATCACTTACATTCTGAAACCAGCGGGGAGAAATAAAATTAAAACAGGCATATTGATAAATAGATTTCATATCAGGATCAGGAGGTAAATTAAAGGCATTTCTAAGTTTTGCGATGGCCTCTGCAAATACTCGCTTGAGATTGTTTACTGAAAAGCGCACACCAAATCCAACAATGACGCAAGGGATGCCTCGTACTTCCGCCGCGATTCGCCCCCCAAATTCTGTATAATCAGAGATGATCATGTTGGCCTGCCACGATTCAGCGATGTGTAAGACATCTTTAGCCATGGGTAATGCTGTCTTTTCTAGAAAAATATGAGCCATCAGCAGTCCGTGCTCAGAGATAGGAACAAATTGTAATTCTGGAAAAATCTCTGGTGCGCGCGACATTTCCCAATCAATACCAGCGGGGAAACACTGAAAGTTTTGCTTCAAAATATGTTGACTAAAGACGCTGGAAGTAACAAAAGCTACCGCATAGCCCTTTATTTCTAACAATCTTGCTAGATTAATAAGCGGATTAAAATGGGCCCATCCAGGTTGCAGCGTAAATAATACACGCATAAAATTCCCTTACTTGCTTTCTGCCCGTGGCAGATAATCTAATTTCCAAAGATACATTAAATCCGTCGCAAGCAATTTTGGATAATCACTAGGATAACTAATGTCTAAATGGGTTAGTATGGCTTGCGTATCATTTAGGTTAGATAAAATTGATATAGCTTGAGAACTTTCAACTTTAAGAGAATCTTCCATGTATAAAAACTTAAATGGAAAAATTGCATTTGTCTCATCTATAGTATGCAGATGTTGTTTTTTCCAGGTTTTGGAGTCTACTAATTGGATGCGATAACCAAACTGATTAAGGTGAGTAATATATTCATAAAACTTTATTCCAGTTGGATTGGCAAGATTGTATGTAGTGTAATAATGGGTATCTTTTCCTTGATAAAGAGACAAGGAGGTGATGGCTTCACTTACTACATCAACCGGCGTCATTTCTACTGTTTTATCCCAGAACGGGGCATGGCCCATTTGAATACAACCTTTGATAAACAAGAGAAAGTGATTTTTTTCAGGGCGCATGATGCCATGCTGAGAATGCCCAGTAATATTACCTGGGCGATAAATAGTTGTACGCAAACCTCCCTGAGCTGCGGTTTGCAATAATTTTTCGGATACCCATTTAGTTTGTACATAGCCATTAGTTCTACTGATATCGACTGACTCTGTCGCCAATGTTGATATATAGTGAATGGATTTATTCAATCCACAGTTTGCTAATTTTATTAACCAAAGTGTACTCATGACGTTTTCTTTTTTCAGTGTTGCGTAGTTATAAAGATGGTGAACGTGGGCACCATTATGATAAATAGTATCAATCTGTTCAGAGAGAAAATACCATTGCTCTTCTTTGAGTCCTAGATAAGGTTTTCCCAAATCGCCTACTAATAAACGTACGCGCTCCTGTTTTAGTAAATGAGATAACTCAAGTCCCTCCAGTGACATATATAATTTCTGCCTTGCCGCTGTCATATCCTTTTCACGTATTAAGCAATAAATAGTCGCTTTAGTTTTGTTGATTAAATCATTTAATAAATGAGCTCCCAAAAATCCATTTGCACCGGTTAACAAAATAGCAGACATGTCTTTTGCCTGCAAAGGACGCCTATCTGAATTGAATTCAATCTCCATTTGACTGTCTAACAAAACGGTATTAATTTGATTTAACTCCGCTTCACGGGTGTTATCCGCATTTATTCCAAGAGAAGCTATTCTTGCGGATAATTCAGCAATGGTAGGATAGAGAAAAATATCCTTAATTGTTATAACGGTATCAATTTTTTCATTTATTTTATTTACTAGCTTAATGGCTAATAACGATTGGCCACCTATATCAAAGAAATTCTCACTTATATTAATCTGCTGTCGATGTAGTATTTTGCGCCAGATTTGATGAAGTTTTTCTTGTACAGGATTATTTATGGCAGCGGGCGTCTGGGAAATTTTATCGCGCCTATAAGACGATAGCGCGGCAAAATCAATTTTGCCATTTATGGTGAAGGGCCAGTTATCAATGCAGACAAAATCAGATGGAACCATATAAAGGGGTAGATGCTCTTGCATATATTGTTTTAAAATCAATTGAGATTTTTCATTTGTAGGGGGGGCGGGTAGATAATAAGCTACCAACATGCCATGATCGATTGCTACGGCGCAACGGCGAACCTTGGGATGCTGCGTGAGTATTAGTTCTATTTCTCTTAACTCAACTCTGTAACCATTGACCTTTACTTGGCTATCAATACGTCCTAGAAAAGTCAAATTACCATCCACTGTCAATTTAGCTAAATCCCCGGTCTTATACAATATCCCATTTGCTGTTTCAATAAAGGATTTGGCAGTCAATTCTGTCTGATTTAAATAACCTTGCGCAATGCCTATACCGCCAATATAGAGCTCACCAATTACATTGATAGGGACTGGAAGCCTAGAAGAATCTAATATATGTAACGAGACGCCATCAATTGGTTTACCAATCGATGGATAAAAAACCTTTCCACGCAATTCAAATAATGTTAGCGAATAGGAAGTGACTACGTGGGTTTCGGCTGGCCCATAATGGTTGTGCAAGGAAATACCAGGATTTAATTTAAGAAATTTTTGGATTGCATGGGTTATTTTTAATTTATCACCCGCGACAATTATTGCTTGAAGATCGGGTAATTTTGTTGGTGAACTCAATGCAGCATCTGCAATCACTTCCAGAAAAGGAGTTGGTAGATATAAACGTTCAATTGTTCGTGAATTTAAAAAAGCGAATAAATCTAGCAAAGATGATTTTAAATGCTGCGGAACAATATGCAGCGTATGACCATTTGCTAAGGAAAAAAATATTTCTTGCAACGAGACATCAAATGAATGATCAGCAAATTGAGCGACACGGATAGGCGAACTCGTTTGCTTAGCTTCCCATGAAATTAAGCGAATCAGTGTCGAATGTGGCAATACAATTCCCTTTGGAGTGCCTGTCGTCCCAGAGGTATAGATAATGTAAGCAGGGATATTCTCTGCCTTTTTCACCAGAGCGCTGATATTAACGGGACTAAATGATAGATCTTCCACATCGAATTTCATTATTTCAATATTTTTATTAGGTAATTTTTCCCAAATCGGCAAATCAATAGTTGAATTATCTATTAGTACAGCAGCACACTTTGAATCATTTAGCATATAATTTAAACGTTCTTCAGGTTGATTTGGACTGAGGGGCAGATAAGTGCATCCTGCTTTGAGTATTCCTAATAACCCGATTACTAAATTAATGCTGCGCTCGATGCATAGACCTATTACTGAATGCTCATGTGTAGCATCTAAAATAAAATTGGCCAATTGATTAGATTTGGCATCTAGTTCTTGGTAGGTTAACTGTGTATATTCATCAACAACAGCTATTGTATTGGGAATGACTAATGCGCGCTGCTCAAATAATTGAACAATATTGATGATCGCAGGGGGTCGATATTTATTGGTATTATCGAGCGCATTTGATAATTCACTATCGGAATAATAGTTAAGCTTACTAACTAATTGTTGCGGATGTTGAATGACGCGAGAGATAACATTTTTGTAGAAGTGCTCAAATTGCTTAATCGTGGTCTTTTCATATAAATCTGTGTCGTATTCAAATTCACATTGAATTCCATCGTCATCCTCATATAAATAAAGAGTCAAATCAAATTTAGATACATTGTATTCTGGTACGAGCATTTCCAATGCCATATTCTGCATTTTTAATGCTTGCAAATGCGCAGTCTTTTTTTGAAAAACAAACATGACTTGAAAGCCGGGTGATTGGCTGGTATCTCGGGTTATTTTTAATTTTTGGAGTAAATGCTCAAAAGGAATGTCTTGGTGGGTGTAGGCCGCTAGACAATTTGCTTTTACTCTTTTTAAAATATCGATGAAACTAAGATCTTGAGCTATTTCGGTTCGTAAAGGTAATATATTGACAAAAAAGCCCATTACATTTTCAATGGCTTGACGATGATGCCGATTGACAATTGGGATACCAATAACGATATCGGTTTGCTTACAATAGTTAGACAGAAATACTTTAAATAAGGCCAACAAAATCATAAATAAAGTAGTATGCGTCTGATCACAGAGGGTATGCAAATCTTGCTTTGTGCCTTGATCCAGGCGAAATAAATAACGCTGTCCTTTATACGATTTAATAGGAGGACGACTATAATCGGTTGGCATGTTCAAAGGAGCCAAATCGCATAATGTCGTTAACCAATAGTTTTCTTGTTGCTGAAATGCTGCTGTTTTTACTAATTTCTTTTGCCAAACGGCAAAATCTACATACTGAATAGTCAGTGTCGATAAATTCGGCGCTTTTCCATTAATTAAGGCATTATATATTAATGCCAGTTCATGAAGAAAAATGCCAATTGACCAATCATCACAAATGATATGATGTTGAACGATGATGAATATGTATTCTTGCAGATCGATTTGGATTAATTTAATTCGCCATGCGGGCGCCGTTGATAAATCGAAAAAAGTAGAAACAGCTGCTGCAATCATCCCCGATACATTTTCGGGCGCCGCCTGGATGAGTTGAAGGTTAAAGTGATACGTTGGCAAAATAACTTGCTTTGGTATGCCGGCTCTTGTTGTAAATTGCGTGCGCAAAATAGCATGACGTTCAATCAACTTATTCAGCGCTTTTTCAAGCATACTTGTATTCAACAAGCCTTTCATTTTCAGTACCAGTGGAACATTATAGACTGATGATTCTCTTTCCTGATATTGATTCATAAACCACATTCTTTCCTGGAAGAAAGATAAAGGGTAGTCTTTTGCTCGATTAACAGTTTTTATGGATGGATATTGCTGAAACGTATGTCGATTGGTATTGATAAATTCTGACAATAATTTCACGGTGGGATAATCAAAAACAATTTTTACCGGAAAATTGGCATTTAATGATTGGTTAATACGCGCAACGAGTTGAATAGCTGATAGAGAATGCCCGCCTAAATGAAAAAAATTGTCTTGGGTATCCATTTTATTAATTTTCAATATTTCAAAATAGGCATCCAGCAACAATTGCTCCATCTCATTTACCGGTAACGTTGCCAATGAAGTCTCTTGGTGCATATCATCTAATACGGGCAGTAACCGTTTGTCAATTTTACCACTGGCTGTTAATGGGATTGATGCCAATTCAATAAAATAGGTGGGAACCATGTATTCAGGTAGGAATGTTAATAAAAATGCTCGCAAATCGGCTACGGTCACTTGCTGGTCGTGAATTCTTTCTTTTAGTTTGTAATAAGCAACCAGATGTTGATCTGATTGGTTGGTAGAAATCGTGACACCGGCCTGGCTAACATAATCATGCTTATTTAATAACACTTCAATTTCATCTAATTCAACCCGAAAGCCACGTAATTTCACCTGATTGTCTTTTCTACCTATAAATTCTAAGTTGCCATCAGCTAACCATCGGACCAAATCACCAGTTTTATACATTCGTACCGGAGACTGTGAATGGACGATTTGCTGGTTAATAAACGTATTGTGAGTCATCTTTAGATCGATATAACCTCTGGCTAAACCTATCCCGGCAATATGTAATTCGCCTATCACTCCGATAGGGACAGGTTGTAAATATTTGTCTAAAACATAACATTGAATGTTAGCAATAGGCTTCCCAATAGGTGTGATCGTATATTGCAATTCGTCCTCAATCCTGCAAGTCCAGTGGGTGACATCAATGGAAGCTTCCGTTGGCCCATAAAGATTATATAAATGGCAATGAGGTACTTTTGTAAGGAAATCGGCCGCTAGTTTTGTAGCCAATGGTTCGCCACTGCAAAAAAGTGACTTCAAACACTGTATTTTTTCCATCCCTATATTTTCTAGAAATGCTCTTAGCATAGACGGAACAAAATGCAAAACGGTGATTTTCTTGTCTATTATCAGATTAAGAAGATAATCAGCATCACCTTGGCCTTTGGGCTTTGCAAGAACTAATTGTGCACCAGCAATCAATGGCCAAAAAAATTCCCAGACCGACACATCAAAGGTAAATATCGTTTTTTGTAATATCCGGTCGTGATGAGTTAAAGGATAGGTATGCTGCATCCACAGAATACGATTAGTAATACCTTGGTGCTCAATCATCACCCCTTTCGGCTTTCCGGTTGAGCCAGAGGTATACATGATATAAATTAGATCAGTATCAAGATTGATAAGGTCAATATTTTTGGTGGGAAAAGACTTTAATGAAACAGTTAAGTCATCAAATGCAATCGTTCTCGCAAATATTGGTGCGAATTGACCTACAAAATTATTTTGTGATAAAACGCATAACGGTTTAGCATCATCAAGCATAAAAAGCAGCCGTTCTTGAGGGTTGCTCGGATCTAAAGGTAAATAACATGCACCTGCCTTAATGATGCCAAGCAGGTAAATTACCATTTCCAAACTACGTTCTGCGCAAATACCGATGGCTTGATTGCGTAAGGTTGGATAATTCTTCCTTAGATACCACGCGACTTGATTTGATCTTTTGTTCAATTCCGTATACGTTAATTCGTCATGTTCAAATCGAATAGCTATTTGCAAAGGGTGGCTTTGCGCCTGCTGGTAGAAAAAATGCTGTAGTAATGTATTTTTCTCTGCGATTTTGGTTTCTGTATTATTGAAATTGATAAGGATTTTGTTTTTTTCAGCAGGCGATAAAATAGTAATATCTGGAAATTTGATCCCTGTGTTTTCAAGAATCTGTGATAAGATATTTTGCATGTGCGCCAACATGGCTGATATTTTATCTTGTGCAACTACACTTTCATCATACATCACATTTAAGGCAAATTCCTTGTTTGGAATAGCACGCATTAATAAGGGGTAATTCGTTTTCTCTCTATAGCGTAAATGACTAACAGTTAGTCCATCACCCATTTTTGTTGCGCTGTCGGTTATTATGAAAGCTGGATAGTTTTCAAACACAAAAAGCGCGTAAAAAAGAGGTAAATTCTCGGGAAATTCAATCCACTTTTTAATCTGACTTAAACTGGTAGGAGATTGTTGGTTTAATTCTTGTATATGTTGGTTAAATAGTTTTAATTGCCCCAACAAATCAGTTTCAGAATTAAATTTGACATAAACAGGAATGGTATTAATAAATAGACCGACTAGTCTATCCATATTTGCAAAAGAAGCTGTGCGACCCGACACAACCGTTCCATACATAATTTCATTTGTTGAATTGTACTTAGCCAGCAAAATTGACCACGCAAATTGGATCAATGCATTTAATGTGATTTGATGCTGTTTAACAAATTGCTGTAAAGCATTTGTTTGGTCTAGTGTAAAATGTAATGTTGTTTCTTGCAACTGCTCACTTGTTTTATAAATGTCTAGTTTTTTAGTATTTATTCCTAATTCAGTTGGTTCTATATGCTTTGGTAAGTTTAAGCACCAAAACTGACGTGAGTCAGACATCTCATTTTTTTCTAGCCAAGAAATATAATCGGCATAGTCAGGCGGTTTTATTATAAGGGATTCCTGATGATTTATTTTTTGCTGATATCGTTGGCTTAACTCAGATAGTATATTTTGTACACTCCAGCCGTCTAAAATAATATGATGATGTGACCAGATAAACTGATGGCGAGTGGGGCTTAATCGCAGCAGATGTAAGCGCATCAGGCAAGGCTCGCTTAATTTAAAGCCCTTCTGCCTGTCAGCCTCAATATATTGTTGCAAATTCTTTACTTGTTCTGATTTGGAATAATCCTGCCAGTCTTCTGTGATCCATGGTAATGCTACCTTACGCCAGATAACAATCTTCGGCGCATTCGATGTATCCCAGATGAAACTCGTCCTTAAAACAGCATGCTGGGCAACTAGTTCTGTCCATGCATTTTGTAATATATCAATATTCAAATGACCGTTATATTCAAACATTAATTGGTTACAATACATTACATTTTTCTCAGCAGACGTACTGTGAAATAACATGCCCTCTTGCGCTGGAACAAGTGGCAGAATAACTTCGATACCATCGTGGGATTCATCGGTAAATATTTGTTTGGCTTTTTGTGCAGAAATCATTTTGGCTAGATAATGGCACATCGCAAAGAGCAACTGAGAAATGGCTTGATGATCAAAATAATGCGAATGATAATTTGCTGTAATGCTTAGCTCATCATTTATGATCGCGCAATTAATATTAATTAAAATTGATAGCACTTCCTGCGGGGAGTTTAATAACAATAGCTCGTTTTTTTGAATATCAAAAGCTGCAGTTTGACGTCCATCTTGAAGCCCTATTTTACCAAAATAATTAAAGCTTAATTGAATCGCATCATATGCACAAAGTGTTGCCTGACGTGAATCTGTAGAGAGATAGCGTAGCAAGCCATAGCCTAAGCCACTATTTGGGATCTCTGCTAGCTGGCTAGAAATTGTTTGAATGATGTTAAAAATACTTACTAAATCGTTCGACTCTATAGCATCTCGTTCTAACTGTAACCTTACCGGGAACATGGTGGTAAGCCAGCCCATTGTTTTAGTCATATCAAGTGATTCAAAGTCATAGTCTCGACCGTGTTTTTCCAAAAACAAATATAATGAGCTAATTTTTTTCCAATCATAAATCGCAAGCATTAATCCCGAGATTAAGATATCCGTTATTTTGCTATTACAAAGTTCTGGAAGATATTTTGTTAAAAAAAGAGTATCGCTTTTATTTAATGCCACCGAGTGCGACAACATCGTCGATGTCTTTTCCATCGGCTCAGCAAAAGCAACTAAGGGTATTGCTATCGGATCGATATGTGATAGCCAAAAGTCCCATTCATCAGTAAATATTTTTTCCTGTGCGGCATGTTGTAGTGTTTCTACCCAATGTTTATAAGACGATGTTTTGGGCGCTGCTATCATTGCATGGCCACTAGCTAAGTGTTGATAAATTTTTTGTACATCTTCCAACAAGATTAGCCAAGAAACCCAGTCTATTGCAAGATGATGAACAATGATCAGTAAATGCGATGATTGATCTTGATCATTATAAAATACTGCTGCTTGGATGAGTGGTCCTGTTTCTATATTAATATTGTTTCGCAAAGTCTTTGCATATTGCAAAATGAGATCTCGAGTTCCTTCTTGTTGGTGCGGGGCGATATTTATTTCCTCAACAGCAAAGAATAAGTCCTGGTCAGAATTCCCATAACCTTGCATCCACTTATCACTTTCTTTATAAAATCTCAATCTTAAAGCATCATGTTGTTTAAGCATCTGACGAAATGCCGTATTGAGCCAAGATTTGTTTAACGACTTCCCACATCTTAATATCATTGCTTGGCAAAAAGTTTGCCGCGATATGATAGGTTGAGCAAAAAACCAGTGCTGAATCGGTGTCAGTCCAAACGGGCCAGGAGATAATCCTTGCTGGTGAGATGGATTTTGCGTATGTGAATGGGCTATTTTTGCCAATTCAGCAATAGTTGGGGTATTGAAGAGTTGCCGAGTTGTAATGTTCAATCCTTCTTCTCTTGCTCGCGCAACAACTTGTATAGTCATAATGGAGTCGCCACCCAGACTAAAGAAATTATCATCAATACCCACGTGTTGCACTTGTAACACCTCCTTCCAAATCTGCAGAAGGCTTTTTTCTTGTTTAGAATAGTCGCTAGACCGCGAACTATCGCTGATGCTGTTTTTTTGCGGAGGTGGTAAAGCTGCAAAATTAACTTTCCCATTTGCAGTAAGTGGTACGTAATCTATTTCGATAAAATAGGTTGGGCACATGTACTCAGGCAGACTGAGACACACATAATCGCGTAATTTGAGCTTCTTACCCTTGTTACGCATGACATAGTAGGCAATGAGCACTTTTTCTTGTTCGATCTTCTTAAATTGGATAATGGCTCGTAATATTTGCGGATGTCTCTCTACTACCTCTTGAATTTCTTGCAATTCTATTCGATGGCCATGCAATTTAATTTGTTGATCTGCTCTATTTATAAATTCGATTTCCCCATTAGAATGCCAGCGGGCTAAATCACCTGTCCTATAGATACATTTGTGGAGGATAGCCTCAGGCAGTATTTTTATAAAACGTTCGTCATCGTTTTTCTTATCAAGATAACCTCTTGCTAACCCAGCGCCCGCAATAAATATCTCACCCATTACATAAGGTGGTATGGGTTGAAAGTATTTATCTAAGATATATACACTTACATTTTGGATAGGCTTGCCTATCGTAATCACATTGGTTGTTGATTGATGATCACTCATTGTTGCACAAACGCACGTTTCTGTCGGCCCATAAGCATTAGCAAAGGTATAATTGTTGCTCCAACGCTCGATTATATCTTCATCACAATGATCCCCTCCCGCAATAACGTTTTTTAATTTTGGCAAATGCACTTGCAGTAGTTTCTTTAAAATAGAATTTGTGAATAAAACAGTAGTGATATCATTTGCTTTAATAAATTCAGTAAGCACCTCCCATTGACCAAATGATTTTCTATCAAAAATACATAAAGAGGCACCGCTCAGCAATGCCATAGTCCATTCAGCGATTGACACATCAAATTCTAGTGTTGCAAATTGCAAAACCTTGTCTGTGGGAGACAAAGCAAATTTCTTAATATGTGCATATGCCATATTAACTACACTGTGGTGCTCTATCAAAACGCCTTTTGGCCTTCCTGTTGAACCTGAGGTATATATAATATAAGCAAGGTCGGTTGGCTTATTTATAACTTTTAAATTCTCCGTCGGGTAGGATTTGTAAATGGCAGCATATGTTTCAACCGTCAATATATTTGACAATGTTAGCAATTTATTTTTATATAGATCATCCGTAATCACCAATGCTGGCTCTATATCATTCAATATAAATTGAATGCGCTCTAAAGGATTATGGGCATCTACCGGTACGTAGCTGAAACCGGCTTTTAATATGGCAATTATAGAAATAATTGCATCAATGCTATTGGGTAGGATGAGTGCCACTGCTTTATTCTTGTTTATTTTATAATTGGCGGTCTCTTTGCATCGCTCTCGAATATAATGAGCCAGTTGGTTTGAACAAGAATTTAATTCCTGATAGGTCAATCGTTCCCCAGAAAACGTTAGGGCTAATGCGTCTGGAGTTAATGCTGCCTGCTTAACAAATAATTCATCTAAACAGTGGTTGGGGACAGTTGCGGACTCCCCTTGGCTCCATTCCGCCAAGGTGTGCTTTAGTTCACTGGGAATGATATCTAATGCATAGATTAACGTGTTGGGCTTATTGAGTGCGTTTTCTAATAGGACAATATAACTATTAGCAAATTGTTGTATGAAGTTAGAGTTGAATAAATCCACATTATATTCAATTACACAAACGAACTCTTTTTGCGATTGGCTAATTTCTAACGTTAAGTGATATTTATTGATTGTTTTCTTTATAGGGACCAATTTAGTTTCAAGCTCATCAAATTGAATGACGTCCACATCTGCATCATCTTGAAAAACAAACATTGATTCGAATAGCGCGGTGGCATTTGCGTCTCTTGCACCCACGATTGCATGAACCACTTTTTCAAATGGCACATCCTTATGTTCAAAAACTGCCAATAAATTCTTCCTCATTTCCAGTACGTAGTTGTTAAAAGAAAGTTCGGGGCTAATTTTTGAGCGGATAGCGAGAATATTTACAAACAATCCAAACATTTTTTCGAGCGCCACATCATTTCTTTCAGATAATGGGGTGCCTATAATAATATCGTCTGCTCCGGTGTATCTGCTTAACGTTAAAAAAAATGTCGACAATAATGTAGTGAACAGCGTCACATTTAAGTGAGTAGAGTATTTTTTTAATTTTACTGTCAAGTCTGTACTTAAATTAAATGAATAACGATTTTCATTTTGAGCCGTCTCTTTTATACCAAAAGACAAGTCTACATTGTTATGTTCATTTAGGTAATTTTTCCAAAAATCGAGCCCTAGTGAAAAATCAGTATTTTTATGTTGATGCCGTTGCCATATGCAAAAATCACGATATTGAAAGCGGAGTAGATCGAGCTTTGCTAAATTGCCTGTTTTATAAGTATTATAAAGGATTGTTAATTCTTGCAACATAAGATGTGCGGACCTCGCATCCGCGATGAGATGATGTTGCACTATCAGCAATAAATGACGGTTTTCTGCGACCTGAAACAAAACAATACGGAGTAGAGGGGCACACGTCAAGTCAAACTCGGTTTGTATTGTTTCAGAAAGATAGGCATCAGCTTGTTCAAGCAGAATTTTCTTTGTAATTAATGTGCAATCTGCAGTTGCATCATGGACCGTATAAAATTTACTATTGTTATTGGTAAATGCTGTTTGATAGACATCATGTCTTTTAACTAGCGTCGTAATGCTTTTTTGCAAAGCACTACAAGAAAGCGAGCCTGTCAACGAAT
>Ga0206988_1102_pt1 | contig 22004 bp, 1 predicted proteins | sample Alteio_BWMinCont_12_FD_153263 | JGI IMG/M metagenome (GOLD analysis project Ga0206988, IMG submission 153263) | Enriched cells from forest soil in Barre Woods Harvard Forest LTER site, Petersham, Massachusetts, United States -... | ecosystem: Environmental > Terrestrial > Soil > Temperate forest >... | reverse complement strand
ATGTGAAACTCATTGCTTCTAATGGAACATCATCTGTTTGTTGCTTTAGCCATGACGCCAAATCGGATGCTTTTTGTTTTAATGATTCTTCTGTTTTAGCGGATAACGTAATTAAATATGCAGGTTTATTTGCAATTAGTTTATATTCAATAATAGGTGCTTCATCAATCACAATATGGGCATTTGCACCGCCAAAACCAAAAGAACTAACGCCTGCTCGTCGTGAAATTTCTTTTCCTTCATGATCTTTTAATCGTAGCCACTCACATGTGTTCTCCACAATATAAAATGGGCTGTCTTTTATCTCAATATATGGATTTAGTTCTTTAAAGTTTCCTAGGCCTGGCATTTTTCCGTTTCGCATAGCTAATAATACTTTAATAATACCGGCAATCCCTGCTGCTGCTTCTAAATGGCCAATATTTGATTTTACGCTACCTAATCCACAATAGGCGGTTGGCAACGGTGGCAACCCTTGCTTTTCCTGTAATTGCGCAAAGGCTTTCTTTAATCCATTCACTTCGATTGGATCACCTAAGGCCGTGCCGGTGCCATGTGCTTCTATATAACTGATGGTATCCACCCCTATTCGAGCTCGTTCCCAAGCCGTGACAATTAATTCTGCCTGGGCATTCGGATTAGGTACCGTCAGTGAGCTCACATGCCCTCCATGATTCACACTACTTCCCTTAATGACACCATAAATCGTATCGCCGTCTTCAAGTGCTCTACCTAAGGGTTTCAAGAGAATAGCGCCTACACCCTCCGCTCTCACATAACCATTGGCTGACTTATCAAATGTTTTGCATCGTCCGTCTTCAGAAAGCATGCCTCCCTTGTTAAATGCAAAAAATAACGTTGGTGTTAGCAATGCATTCACACCACCTGCAATCGCTATTTCGCAATCACCATCTTGAATCGCTTTTACAGCATGATGAATGGCTACCAGTGAACTTGAACAAGCAGTATCAATCGGTTCACTAGGGCCATGAAGATTCAATAAATATGAAATACGATTTGCTAGAATACTATGTGCGTTACCAGTAGGAAGATATATTGATGTTTCATTCGCTTTTTGCAAAAGCTCGGTATAATCACTACTTGACACCCCAACATATAATCCTGTCTTAACCGCTGATAAATCTTTTGGAGAATAACCCGCATCTTCGATTGCACACCAAACTGTCTCTAAGAATAGTCGTTGTTGCGGATCCATTAACTCTGCTTCTCTGGGAGAAATATGGAAAAATTCCGCATCAAATCGATCGATATCATCAATGAATCCTCCCCATTTAATTTTAGTTTGATGCTCTCCTTCACCGTAATAAGTTTGCCAATCCCAACGTGTTTTAGGAATTTCCGTTATTAAATCTTTTTGCTTTTCTAAATTTCCCCAAAATGAGCTGAGATTGGGTGAGCCTGGAAATACACCACTCATACCAATGATTGCAATATCTAGTCTTGACTCAGTCTTAGGTAATTCTTGTTCTTGTAGGAGCTCTTTGCTTAATAATCGTGTTTCTGACGGGATAACTTTTTCCAAAGTTGTAGCTACTGTTACAGCAGCAACTCGCTGTTCGCCATGCTTAGCTATCATTGCTGACTGATGATCTTTAACTAGATAGTTGGCGAGACTCTTGAGAGTAGTATGTTCAAACAAGATGGCGGGTGTCAGCTCTAATTCATATTCACTGTTTAGGGTATTAGCAAATTTTGTAAAAATAATTGAATCCATGCCGTATTCACTTAATTCTTCATCCACTGATAAGTTATTTTTATCTATCTTTATCAATGATGAAATCAATGAAACAATATGAGTCTGAACTTTTTCTGATAATTTAGTTTGATCTAATGGCAACACCTCTTTTTTCTCTAGTGAACTCTTAGGCGATATCCCCAGTAGTTTCTCCAGCTTCTCTTTCTTGCCACTCATTACAATTAGGTGTGTAAGATCTTGAGTTAATATTGTTTCAAACGCTTTGATGCCATCTTCTGTTCTTAGTGGTACTGCGCCAAATGATTTTTTCATCAATTCTTTTTTTGCATCATCAATCTGCATGCCACCTTCTGCCCATAACGGCCAGTTGATAGCAATCGTTTTTCCATGGCGGTTATTATCTTTACTTAACGCTTCGCGGTAATCAGCAAATGCATCTAACCAGGCATTTGCGTAGGCATAATCACTTTGACCAAAATCTCCTAATACAGATGCAATGGATGAAAACATGACGAAGAAATCCAGTGGCTCGGATTGCGTTGCAGCATCCAGATAAAGCGCGCCATACACTTTAGGGGGAAGCACTTCTGCTATCTCTTCTGCCGTCTTTTTCGTAATAAAGGCACCACGTTCCACACCTGCACAATGAATAATGCCGTTAAGCACACCAAAATGCGATTTTATCTCTGACACAACATGTTTCACATCTGCTTCTTTTGCGATATCTGCTTGGATATACATTACTTCTGCGCCAAATTTCTTTAATGACTCTATTGCAGATTGCTGTTTATCTTTTAAGACTGATCGACCAACTAGAATTAACTTCGCTTGGTAACGCTCCGCTAAATATCCTGCAAAAATTAATCCTAATCCACCTGCACCACCGGTAATGAGATAGACGCCACCTTGTTTTAGCGTTATTTGCTTCAGCTCAGGAGTGGGTATCATTTCTTGATAGCGCTTAAACCACCCTATTTCATTCTCATCGTAACGAATCTCTACCTGATCATCGCTCAATGCGGGTAGCGCTTTTTCTATGTTTGCGATGGGTTTTTTTGTTGTAATCACCCGCCCAACAAATTTTGCATTTTCCAAATGTAGGGTCTTTAAAAAGCCAGATAAAGCTTCCACAAATAAAGATCCAACGCCCGCTTTCGATTCATTGATACACAATAACTGAACTGTGGTTTTTGGTTTTGTCTTAAGCAGCGCTTGGCTTAAATGAAATATGGGGTAAATAGTTTGCTGAAATTGCTTTTCAATCTTATCCGTAGACAAGTCTTCGCGTGGGGATAAATTGATTCGGTAAATAATCGTTTGTGGTGATATTTTTCCTTCAATCAACTCCTTTATTTTTTGAACATGATTTTCTGGATCTAACTCTAATATGGGTTCTACGAAAGTTTGTTTTATTGCATTGACGGGCAGTTGCGCCCACACTGGCTGATAATGATATACGCTCGTATTTTCTTTTTCTGTCGTTTGCACAGCTCGTGCAGTAAAATCTTTTATCTCAACTAAAACCGCACCTGATTCATCCGTTATTTGTAGTTGATATTTAGATAGCCCCTCTTTTTGGGGAATGCCTGTCGCATGGACATAACAGGTTGGCGTTAAGGGATGATAAATGGTGAGTTCTGCCATGCTAAAGGGTAATAACCAGCCTGTTTCCATTGCTGATCCCGGCGTTTCAATTGCTAATGCCGCAATCGATTGTAAAGCCCCATCCAAGAGACTGGGATGCAGTATAAATTGCGGTAATTCTTGTAGTAAGTTAGCAGGAAGTTGTAGCTTCGCAATTACTTCATTTTCACCACACCACAACGATTCAAGAACTTGTAAACTCGGCCCATATTGCATGCCTTTTTGTTTATAAGTGTCGTAAAGTCTTCCAGGTGTGGATTCACGGCTACAACGGACTTTAATCGCAGGAATATCTAATAAGGGGGGCGTTTCCTCTACACTTAAATTTTTATAAAATATTTTTCCTTGTGCATAAATAATGCGTTCTTTCCCCTCTTGAGTTCCTGTCACTTCAAATTTAACACTCAATGTTTCCGGATAGAGATTCACTGTCACCACTTGCGCTTGTTCTTTCACTTGAATCGGTTGCATCCAAACAATATTTTTTAATCCTGTCACTGGTTGATCTGGAGAAGCCAACATACCTGCTGCACGTACCATTTCTATATATACTACACCTGGCAAGGTAGGGATATTATTCACGCGATGATCATTTAAATAGGATTCTTTTCCTGTGAATAATTTTGTAAAAGATTGAGATTTCAATGTTGATGTATTTGCATCGATTAAAGGATGTAAATTCGATGTAATGAACGCTTTAGCTGTTGAAGTACCACCTGCAAGCCTATAATGCTCCCTCGCAAACGGATAAGTAGGCAATGAAATTTTATAATGCGCTTCACCTTGATGCAGTAGATCCCAATCAAGTTCATAGCCTTTTACATATAAATTTGCCAACGCTTCTAATTTTTTCTTATAGTCACTTGCTTTGATATTTTTATTTGATTTTAACTCTTCGATAATGCTCTCCAATACTTGTGAGTAAATGGCAGCGTCATCAAGCACTTTGCTATCTCCATAAAAACAGCCAGACACGGTTTTATTTAACTGAATTTTTTCCAATTTGTCGCAAAGCTCTTCTAATGTGGCTGCAACAATGGCAATACGTTTATCAAAATGCGATCGGCCTTTGTTTAAGGTATAACTTATTTCTTCTATTGATAGGGTTTCAGTCTGTTTTTTTATCCATGCTAATAGATCTATCGTCTTTTGCTTTAACGAAGATTCTTTTTTAGCCGATAATGTAATGAGATAAGCTGGTTTACTTGCTATTGGAATAGATTTTCTTGCTTGCGCTTCTTCGATCACAATGTGGGCACTTGTTCCGGCTAGGCCATAAGCATGAATCGCTGCACGACGCGGCTGGTTCGCGGTAATGCGGAAAGGCTGGTTTTCTTTCACAACATATAATGAGCTTTCTTCTAAATGAGCAGCGGGATCAGCTTGTTTAAATGAGCGGGTTGAAGGAATTTCACCATGCTGCAAACATAATAGTACTTTAATAAGCTGCGCTATTCCTCCTGAAGCTTCGCCAAACCCTAAGCTTCCTTTTACGGACCCTACTCCGCAGAAATGTTTTTCTAGAGGAGTGGTGGATAACTTTTTAAAAGCGTTTTCGAAAGCGATGAGTTCAACCATATCGGCATCTTTGTTTCCCGATCCGTGTCCCTCTATATAGCCTATCGTTGCAGGATCAATGCCATAAGTTGTATAAGTATCAACAATAATATCGCTCTGCGAACTGACACTAGGCATCGTGATGGATCCTGAAGAATGCCCATGATGAGCTACCCCTGATGCTTTAATTATTCCTAAAATTGTGTCCCCATCACGTTCAGCCTGCTTCCTGGATTTTAAAATGACAGCCCCGGCCCCTTCGCCTAAAATCTCACCCGGTGAATCTTTATCAAACGGAGCGCAATAGCCGGCAGTAGACATGATTCCAATATTAGACAATGCCTGCAGCCGCTGAGAGGTTAGTAATAGGCTCACTCCACCCACCACCGCCATGGATGATTCACCGCTTTTAATTGATTGCACCCCATGGTGAAGCGCGACTAGCGCACTGGAACAAGCGGTAGAGATAACTTCGCTGGGACCACGCAAATCAAATACATACGAGATACGGTTGCTAACGACAGCTTGAGCAGATCCTGTAGCAAGAAAAGGATTAAAAGAATCCTGCGCTTCATTCAGGCAAACAACATAATCTGAATTATACATAGCAATAAAAACACCCACTTTGCTGCCACTCAGCTGGCTGAGTGCATAACCTGCACTTTCAAATGCTTCCCACACGACTTGCAATATTACTCTCTGATGAGGATCCATGACTTCCGCTTCCAGCGGCGATATTTTAAATAAACCAGCATCAAATTCATCAATTCCAGATAAAATGGCTGCCTCTGCAATCGATTTAAAGCGGTCAGCAGGAATAGGCTTAAAGAGATTTTTACTTGATTTTAGGTTTTCCCATAATAGTTGCGGCGTGGGTGATTCTGGGAAACGGCATGCCATTCCAATAATGGCAATTTCATCTGCTTCGCTAGTCAACGAGGCATTTCCTTTGTTAGGAAGAGACTCAGCTACCTGTGATTTTTCTTCTTTTTCAAGAAATAGCATGAGAGCACTTTTAATTTCATCAATAGTAAGCTTTGGCATGACTGGCCTCCAGCTTGGTGCTCGTCGGTAAAAATCTGCAATAACGGCGTCCCGTTTTTAAACGGTGATTATTCATATGACCTCCTTAATTCTCTGCAAAAGTTGGTTTATAGAAGGGTATTCAATAAACCATTTTGGTTGGACTTCCATATGAAGACGTCGTGATAACTCAACAGAAAATCGCATCGCAGCAATAGAGTCTAATCCATAGTCTTGAAATGATTTGTTATCATCAATCAATGTCTTGTTAATTTTTAAAATATCAGACAAGGCACTTTTAAGTTCATCCACATTAAAAGCGCCATTTCCATTAGCATGTGACGATTCATAATGTTTATTAATGGCTACATTTATTTCTTCTGTCTTTACGGAACTGGGTTCAGTTAAAAAATTACTTAACTCAAACATAAGCTGTACTTCGTTATTTTCTAAATTCTTTACTTTTAAGTGCATATTTAAAAGCGTAGCGATGACTTGCTTACGGGAAATAGTTTTATTTTTGTATCCATTTAATAGTTCCTCAAACTTAAGCAAGACATCCGATTTTTTAATTGATAAATGTAAATTTTTTAAAAACTGATTACCTTCCTCTCTGTCTTTAGAAACCGCTAACAATCCAAACACAGTATCTCCCGGATCGATAGCAGTCATTCCCTCTATTGCATCGGGGATCGTTAAAAGACCGCCGCCCATTTCTTTAATTAACTCATCCCTAGCCCTATTACTGTATCTATCTACTTCCCATTGGCCCCACATAATCGCATGCGTACGGCCTTGTCGTTGGTTTTTCTGAACCTGCCGTTTACGCCATGATGAAAATGAATTAATAAAGGCGTTAGCATAAGCGTAATCAGCTCCTCCTTTCAGGCCGTAAGCAGCAACGGATGAAAACGAAATGAAAAAATCTAAGGGATCATTTTTAGTGACCGCATCCATATTCACCAACCCAGTCACCTTTGAAGCAATTACATCCATGAATTCATTTGGCGTTTTTAATTGCATTAAGTTATCTTGAACTTTTCTTGCCATATGAATCACGCCATTAATTTGACCTGTCTTTTCTCGTATTTTAGTAACAGTTGCATTTAAAGCCACTAGGTTAGTGATATCCACGGACTCATAGATAATTTTTCCACCTAAATCTTCTAATTCCCGTATTTTTTTAGTTAGATGTTCATTAAGTGGTGTTCTTGCTAAAATGATCAATGTACTTTGATAAGTCTTACTCAAGTACTGGCAAAATAAATTGCCCACTTCGCCCAAACCACCGGTAATCAGATAAGCCTTATTTTTTTTCAAAACTCAACCCTTTTGGTTTTGTGATCACCTCATGTTGAATTAAATATCTCACATATCTTCCATCATTCTGATAACGTACCGGGTTTATAGATGTAGTCTCAGTTATTCCCGTGATCCATTCGTTCATCATGATTTGAATAAAATTTTCTTGCGAAATATTTGTTTTTTCAATTTGTACCACTCTCAAAAGGTGCAGTCCTTCACTTTCTTGCAGAAGTACGCCAGAAAATGCTGAAAAAGCTTCTAAATGGCTGATACCATCGCTGCTGCCATTAAAAATGTAAGTAATACGGAGCGGTATATTGGTGTACATCAGTACAAGTTGTCGCAACATGGTATACGTATATTGAATGACATCTAAATACCCGCTGGACACACTTCCTAAATTTCCAGCAGCAACGATGGTGGGCCCAATAAGGAGAATGTCTTGAGGAATAAAACCATCGCCGGCAAGGCTAGAAAATTTTTCATCTTGCGTGTAATTAATGCCCCGGTACGTAATTTGATTGTTAGATCCATTGAGTGCTTTCATCCACTCTTGGTATAACGTTTCATTTTCATAAAGTACGAGTACACGTCTAGCAATATTTTTTTTATTGATTACTTCCGGAGATTTTTCCCATTTTTCAGTTACCGAAACGATTTCTTTTTGGTAAGCAACAGCATCTGAATGCGAGGGAGACATGGAAGTTGGGACTGGCAAATGTTCTGATATCCAATATCGCTCTTTTGCGAAAGGATAAGTCGGTGCACTAATACGTTTTGGTTTTTGCTCAGCTGATAAATTTTCATAGAGCATCTGCCAATTAAAGTTCAATCCTTTTACCCATAACTCTAGAAGCTTGCTGTATTTACGATGTATTATCCATTTATTGATAGCCTCTTGTAGTTCTACATCCACAGTTAAAGCATCTTTATTTTTCTTTATTTGACCTGTATAAAGTTCCTTAATGAATGCTTCATCTTGTCTATTAAGGTACACTTGCAATTTGTCTTTCAACTCATCCAACGTGCGCACCAGTAACCCTAAGCGCTCATCCATTGGCTCACGTCCCACTTGCAAAGTGTAAGCTAAATCAGCCAAATTAAGCTGAGGTTTATTTTCTATGAATTCATATAACTTCTGAGCATATTTTTTTAATCTTTCTTCATTTTTCGCAGACAATACTATCATTGCAGGCCCTGCTAGCTTCGTCTCGACCCGAGCAGGTTCAACATATTCTTCAATCACTGCGTGCGCATAAGCACCACCAAAACCAAAACTATTTATACCCGCTCTTCGGGGAATTTCTAGACCATGCTCATCTACGTTGCTCTCCCAAGCTTGAGGCTGCGTATTAATATAAAAAGGTGTTCCTTCTAACTTTATATAAGGATTAATTTGTTCAAACTTCGGCATTGCTGGTAATGTACGATAACGCATGGAAAGTAATACTTTAATGACACCTACAATTCCTGCAGCACCTTCTGTATGCCCAATATGTGCTTTTGCTGATCCTAATGCACAATGAAGAGGAACATTAATATATGATCTTTTTGTGCGTGCATCACTATTATTCCACGCTTTTTTAATTGCATTAATTTCAATTGGATCACCTAGTTTAGTTCCTGTGCCATGCGCTTCTATGTAACTTATCGTCCAAGGATCAATGTCTGCGTCTTGCCATGCGTCCATCAGAACTTTTACTTCGCCATCCACACTGGGTGCTGTAATGGATGGCGTATAGCCACCGTGCGAGACTGCGGATCCTTTAACAATCCCATGAATGTGATCTCCATCAGCAATGGCTTTATTAAGCGGTTTGAGTAGCACAGCGCCAATTCCATCGCCTGGGATATAACCATCAGCACGCGCATCAAATGTGTGACAACGACCACTCGTTGATAACGCGCTTATAGCGCAGAAATATCGATAATGCCATGAGCTCAATAACAAATTCACACCTGCAACATATGCCATGTCACATTCACCTTGTTGTAATGCTTTACACGCTAGATGAAGGGCGGTCAGTGATGAAGAGCACGCTGTATCCACCGCCAAACTGGGCCCGCTAAAATTGAAATAAAATGACGGTCGATTAGCAAGCATTGTTGCTGCATTGCCTGTTCCTGAGTAGGGATCAATTAATCTACCTGATCGAGTCATTTCGTCCATATAATCATGAAAGCATACTCCGACATAAACACCTGTATGTGTACCTCGAATCTGTGAACCTAAGCCCGCATCTTCTGCAGTATGAACCATAGCTTGTAGCAGATAGCGCAATTGTGGATCCATTGCTTCAGCTTCACGCGGAGAAATATTAAAATAGCTGGCATCAAATTTATCTACATCATTAATAAAACTCCCCCACTTACAATACAATTTATCTTCCTGCGGTTCTTTGCTATACCAGGGTTTATAATTAAAATGATCGAGTGGAATTTCTTGTATGAGATCTGTCTTATTATATAAATGTTGCCAAAATATTTCGAGATCAGGTGATTTTGCAAACACGCCAGACATTCCAATAATTGCAATGGGTTCTTGAGATAATTTATTTTCTTTCGGCAAAACAGCGGATGTTAAACGTGGAGCGGTTGATCGTCGGGATACGTTTTGATGTTTAGGTTCGTTAACTATATGGTGTTTTGTAAAATACGCTTGCCAAGTAGCGCCATTCTCTTTAGCAAAATATTGCGCCAATGATCGAATATTAGAATGTTCAAATAACAATGTTGGGTAAAGCTCTATACTTAATTCTTTTTCAAGCTCCTCACTAAGTTGAATTAATTGAATAGAGTCAACCCCAAGAGTCATGAAATTTTCGTCATTTGGAATATCAGTTTCTGAGTTTGGCAACTTTAACAGTAATTTAATTCGTTTTTGGAGCTCACGCTCGATGTTAGCTGTTAATTCGTCATTACTATCTTTGATAGCTTCTGCAGGAATATTTTCTGGCGAAGTCACCGTTTTCTCTAATGTCTCTGACTGTTTTGTTTCAATCATTAAAGACAAAGGTTCTACATCAACTACCGCCTCACCTAGCCAAAAATGTTTGTGGTGAAATACAGTGAGTGGCAACGGTTTTCGTTTCGGTTGATAATTTTCTGGTGCTTCTTCTACGACCATGTGGCAATTCGTGCCACCAAATCCAAATGAGCTTACGCTTGCTCGTCGTATACCACTTTCAGGTTGCCAATCTTTCAATCGCGTATTCGGATAAAATGGAGATCGATCAAAGTCAAAACGAGGATGCGGCTTTTCGCAATGTAACGTGGCTGGGATTTGTTTATGCTGCATCGCAAGCATCACTTTGATTAAGCTCACGACACCTGCAGCGGTCATGGTATGACCCAAGTTAGATTTCACTGAGCCTACTGCACAATAACCCACTTTATCTGTGTATTGACGATAAACTTCTGTCGCAGCCTTTATTTCAATAGGATCACCTAGCAAAGTTCCCGTGCCATGCGCTTCTAAATAACTAATAGTAAGCGGATCCACTTGACTTAAACTTAACGCGCGTTGAATGACTTCTTTTTGTCCTTGCTGGCTAGGCACGGTTAATCCCATTGTCTTGCCGTCATTATTTACCGCCGAACTCAGTATTACGCCTAAAATTTGATCCCCATCTTCTACGGCCTGGTCATAAGCTTTTAACAACACTAATCCCGCTCCTTCGCCGAGCACAAATCCTTGCGCCCTTTCGTCAAACACATAACTCTTGCCATCGCCTGATAGCACTTTTGCACGGCTAAAACCAATATGACAATATTGATCCACCATGATAAAAATACCGCCCGCAATCGCCATGCTGGCATCACCAGTGATAATTTCCTTACAAGCATCGTGTATGGCAACTAAAGAACTCGAACAGGCCGTATCTATCGTTTTCGCAGCGCCTTTTAAATTATAAGTGTCACTAATGCGTGCGGCCATCATGTTGCTAATGGCATTAATCACCGTATGCTGCAATGCAGCGGGTGGTATATCACTATCCCTATTACGACCATAATTATTTTCTTTTGCACCGAGATAAACACAGGTACGACTACCAGATACTTCATCGCGTTTGTAACCAGCTCGATCTAATAATTCTTGGGTTAACTCCAACATCATGCGATGTTGCGGATCCATCGCGATCGCGTCTTCATCTTTTATTCCAAAGTAATGAGCATCGAACCCAGCGACATCATCAAGATAACCACCATGTGTGGTGTATGTACTATCCGGCTGCACATCCCAACGACCACCATTGCTTTCTCGAATTAGATCATCGCCTGCTTTTAAATGCTCCCAGAATGTTTCCAGGCTATCCGATTGTGGTAATCGGCAAGCTGCGCTAATGATAGCAATTTTTCGACTCGTGCTAGTTTGTTGAGAAGCTGCCATATAACGTGGACGACGTTTGTCTATGTGGTTGAGTGATTTTATCTCTGCAACGTTCGCTTGCGCGTTAACATTGGGTGGCGTTTCTTTTTGCGCTAGTGCAATACCTTCTTGAATAAGATAATCAGCTAATTTTTGAATAGTACGTTGCTCAGCAATGGCTGCTGGTGGTATGGATTGTTGATATTCCTTTTCTAATAAATTCAGTAAACTCAACATCAGGATAGAATCAACGCCATACTCAATCAAATCCGTGTCGATGTCTAACTCATTCGCTTGCACCTTCAATAATTTTGCGCATATTTGTGTTAATTTGGCTTCAGTTTGTGACACTAAATTAACGTTCTGATCTGCCTTCTGTACAACATCCTTAGCGATTAATAACTCAACAGATGGTTTCGCTGCCGCAGCAAATAATGTTTGGCAAATTTTGTCTCGATTACCTTGGCAAATCAATAAACTATTCTCGTGGCTTGCTAATATATCAATGAATGCTTCTAAGCCTTTCTGAGTTTGTAATGACTTCATTCCCATTGCTTTATATAAACGCTCTTCTGCACCTGCATCCACATGCATCCCACCTTCCTGCCAAAGAGGCCATGCAATTGACTTATAACCATAAACATCAGCAAATCGATCTAAAAAGGCGTTTGCACCTGCATAATCTGCTTGCCCTACATTTCCCACTGCCCCAGCCATTGAAGAAAAGAAAACAACCCAGTCAACTGGTTGTTGTTGTATGGCCTCATGGATATTCCACGCGCCTTGAATTTTGGGTGATAATACGGCTTCTGTTTCTTCTATCGTTTTATTCAATATAAAGTTATCCTTAATCACACCAGCACCATGAATTATGCCATTAATAGAGCCATATTTTTTACGAATGAATTCAAGTGCAGCTTTAACATCGTTATACTCACTCACATCACCTTGAATATAACTAATAGCAGGTGATCCAGGTAATGCAAGCTTGGATTGTGCTGAACGTCCCATCAGTATAACTTTCACATCTGGCACCTGAATCAAGTATTCAGCAAAGCGTCGTCCCAAGCCACCAGCGCCTCCTGTAATTAAATAAACACCATTCGGTTTAATGATTTGATCACGCGATGCTTTCTTTACGGGTGTTTCAATCAAACGTCGAATTTGTCGTTGCGACCCTGTTAAATAACGCACCTCCACCACTCGACTCATTTGAGATTGCAACATGGATGCACAAATATCTAGAATTTCTGCTTCTTCAATCATCTTACGTTGACTATCTGAACAATTGGGTGGCAGTTGAATAACCCTGCCTAATACTTTAGGATTTTCTATCGACGCTGTTTTTAATAAGCCCGCTATAGGTGCAAAATAATATTCAGGATATTCCGCAGGCACCACACACAAAAACAGTTTTTTATTTTTTGGTTTACTACTAAGAAATGTTTTTATTTGAGTGAACGCTTGCTTAAATCCTTCAATGATTGCATGTAAATTATTTTCATTTGACCACTTTTGCGTTAAGCCTTCTTGTTCTATTGTTAGTTTATCTTTTGATTTGTTACTAAGAAATGTTTTTATTTGTACAAATGCTTGTTTAACACTCTCAATCGTTGCATGCGAACTATTTTCTTCAGGCCACTTCAACGTTAAATGTTCTATTGCTAGCTCATCTTTTATTTTTGTATCGCTTGATGCAAGCGCTGCCTCTTGCCATGCGTTTCTTGCATAAACTATCTGAGAATCTGTAGGTATTACATTATCATTATCATCCAATTTCAACATCATTTGACGAACGGATAGCTCTTTAAATTCAAGCTGTACGTTACCTTGCTCATCTAACAATAAGACATCCAATTTCTTTAGATTATTTCTTAATTTATCTTGAGAATGGACTTTAACGTGGCTATAGCGCACATCATCCAGTAACCCATAAACACGTAGTTCTTTTAGAGCAAAGGGCACAAAGGGAAGTGATTCAGCATTTGATTCCTCAGTATTTTCTAATAGCTGTGCAGCTTGAAGTGCGCTATCAAGCAACGCAGGATTGAGTACAAAACCATCGTCGGTAGATGGTGGCTTAAGCTCTGCCAGTACTTCATTATTGTTATAGCTTATGTTTTGAACACCTTGAAAGCGCTCGCCATAATGAATACCTTCTTTAGCATAGCGTTCGTATAATTCCTTCCCAGATAAAGATTGTGAACAGCGCTGACGAATAGTTGCAATATCAACTCTATTAGATGCGCTCAGTGAACCCACAACAATTTTTCCTTGGCTATGTACTTTATCACGACTACTTCTTATCTCATATTCCATGACATTTTTATTTTGTGGATATAGCCCTAAATGAACTGTGTGCGGCTTATCATCAACTACAATTGGACTTGACCATAAAACATGTTGAATGCTCAATTGAATAGTAGACGCTTTACTTTGCTCTTCATCATCTTGCATTGATTGCATAGCTGCTTCTCTTGCCATTTCAAGATAAGCAACACCGGGTAAAATTTTACGCCCTAGTACTACATGATCTTTTAAGAAAAATTCATTGCCGGTAAAGGTTGAGCTGAATTTTATTTCAGAAATATTCGATTTGTTTTCCTGTAACAAAGGATGCAGCGCTGTCTTAGACTGCGAAACGGTTGATGGCATATCAGTGTTGATTTCGACCCAATAACGTTGATTAGCAAAGGGGTAAGTCGGCAGTGAAAGTTTATGATTCGCCTCTCCCTGATGTAACAATGCCCAATCGATGTCATAACCTTTCACATATAAATTCGCTATGGCTTCTAAATTTTTTCGGTAACTTTTAGCATCTTGGTAATTACCTACCTTTAATTCTTGTGTGGTGGAATCTAACACTTTGGCATAAATCGCTGCATCATCTGGTTTCTTACTAGCATCGCCGCTAAAACACGCATCAGTTATTTTACCCTGAATTAACACATTTAATTTATCTATTAACTCTTCACTATTTTTAACTACCATTGCAATGCGTTTATCAAAATGCATACGACATTGATTCAAGGTATAACTCATTACCTCTAAAGAAACCGGTTCTGATTGTGTTTTGATCCAATCTTTTAAATTCACAGTCATTTGTTTTAATGACTTATCATTCTTCGCTGATAATGTAATTAAATAGGCTGGTTTATTCGCTTCAGGTTTTTGTGCAATGACAGGTGGCTCTTCTAACACCACATGTGCATTCGCTCCACCAAAACCAAAAGAGCTTACGCCTGCGCGTCGAGGTAACACTTTATTAGATGCATCTTTTAACGACTTCCAGTCTTGCGTTGTTTTCACTAAATAGAATGGTGTATTATCAATTTCAATATATGGATTTAATTCATGGAAGTTTACCAACCCGGGTAATTGCCGATGTTTAAATGCTAACAATACTTTGATGATGCCAGCAATCCCTGCCGCTGTTTCCAAATGACCGATATTGGTTTTTACGGTGCCTAAACCGCAATATGCTGATGGCAATCGCTCTAAGCCTTGCTTTTCCTGTAATTGGGTAAACGCTTTTTTTAATCCATTGACTTCAATTGGATCGCCTAATGATGTACCCGTACCATGTGCTTCGATATAACTAATGGTCTCTACACCCACTCGCGCACGTTCTAACGCTGTGACAATTAACTCTGCTTGCGCATTCGGATTTGGCACTGTTAATGAACTCACGTGGCCACCGTGATTGACTGCAGTTCCCTTAATCACACCATAAACGTTATCACCATCCTCGAGAGCTTTATTTAATGGTTTTAATAAAATCGCACCTGCACCTTCACCACGCACATAACCATTCGCTGATTCATCAAAGGTTTTGCAATGCCCATCCGCACTCAGCATTCCAGCATGTGAAAATTCAATAAATAATGTCGGCGTTATTAACGCATTCACACCACCCACAATAGCCAATTCACAATCACCATCTTGAATCGCCTTCACCGCTTGATGTAATGCCACCAATGAACTTGAGCATGCCGTATCTATGGCTACACTTGGCCCACTTAGATTGAGTAAATACGATATGCGATTCGCAACAATACTATGCGTATTACCCGTGGATGCGAAGGCTTGCATTTCATTATTTTTTTGCAATAGCTCTTCGTAATCACTCGTTGAAACACCAACAAATAATCCGGTCTTAGTTTCAGCTAATTGTTTTGCCGTAACATTGGCATCTTCCATCGTTTTCCACACGACTTGTAAAAATAACCGTTGCTGTGGATCCATTAACTCTGCTTCACGCGGTGAAATATTGAAAAAACCTGGATCAAACTGATCTATACCCTCTATAAATCCACCCCATTTAATCTTGGTTTTTCCTTCTTCTGCTCCATAATAATCTTCCCAATGCCATCGCTCTTTGGGTATCTCGGTAATCAAATCTTTTTGCGCAACTAAGTTTTGCCAAAACACATTTAAATCCGGTGAACCAGGAAAGATGCCGTTCATCCCAATAATCGCTATATCTTCTTCTTGTTCCACTCGTCCAACTTTTACCGGCTTCACTCTCTGGGCGGGCAAATATCGCTGAACTTTTTCGACTAAAGGCTTAGGGCTTGTATTCGTCAATGCTTCCGCATGTCGAGATAATAGGGCTGCTTGATGACTGACTACCAAGTAATTTGCAAGGCTCTCGAGTGTAGTATGTTCGAATAATATGGCTGGTGTCAGTTCTAAACTGTAATCACTATTAAGCGCATTAGCAAACTTCGTTAAGCCAATCGAATCAACCCCATATTCGCTGAAATTGTCTGTAATGCTGATATGTTTGATATCAAGCTTGAGTAACTCAGAAATAATTTTAATTAAATGCGATTGAATTTTTTCGAGTAACATGACTTCATCAACCTGTGACGGTTTCTCCTCCGCTACACTCACTTGCAATACGCGCGTAGGTAATACATTGGATACATTCGTTGTCATTCCATCTGGGACCCAATATCGCTCTTTAGCAAAAGGATAGGTCGGCAATGACATCTTTCGCTTTGATTCGCCTTGATGTATTCGTTCCCAATCAAGATTAAAACCTTTTATGTATAAGCCAGCTAATGCGAGTAATTTATCGCGATATTCTGCGTCAGTGAATGGCTGAGCATCATTTATTTCTCGCATTAGGTGTTTAAATGTTTCATTAAATATCGCTTGGTCTTCTGGCTTGACTTGGTTCTTTAGTTGTATGAAGGCATGGGATAGTGAATCATGCTTGATAAGTTGTCCCAAGCTCTTGTGTAATTCTGTTAGCGAACTCACTACGATTGCACAACGATTATCGAAATGGCTACGGCCTTCATTTAATGTGTAACTGAGATCTTCTATTGAAACGGTATCCAGCGATCCTTCTTGTTCACGTTTTGTAAGCCAGGTTTCTAAATCGACAATTCTCTGCTGCAACGAGCTTTCGGTTTTTGCTGATAACGTCACCAGATAACAAGGTTTGATAGCGAGATTTTGTGGCATCTCAATCGCTGGTGCTTCTTCCATCAGAATATGCGCATTTGCACCACCATACCCAAATGAACTGACGCCTGCTCGGCGAGGTATTTCCTTACCCTCTTTATCCTTCAATCGTATCCAGTTTTGTGTTTTTTCTGCAATATAGAATGGACTTTTCTTAATCTCAATATAGGGATTCAATTCTGTAAAATTTACATTGCCAGGTATTTTTCCATATTTCATCGCTAACAATACTTTGATGACACCTGCAATCCCTGCTGCCATTTCTAAATGACCAATATTGGTTTTAACCGTGCCTAAACCACAATAATTCATTAAGTCATGTGTTTTACCTTGTTGCACTTGTAATCCACTAAAGGCCTTCTTTAAACCATTGACCTCAATCGGGTCACCTAATGAAGTGCCTGTTCCATGCGCTTCAATATAACTAATCGTATCTGCCGGTACATGGGCTCGCTCTATCGCTTGGGTAATCACTTCTGCTTGTGCATTGGGATTCGGTACCGTTAATGAATTGACACGCCCACCGTGATTTGTCGCAGTCCCCTTGATCACACCATAAATCGTATCGCCATCTGCCATTGCATTACTAAGCGGCTTTAATAAAATGGCGCCTACACCTTCGCCACGTACATACCCATTGGCCGTTTTATCAAATGTCTTGCACCGTCCATCGTCACTCAGCATCCCAGCTTTGTTATATTCAATAAAAAGCGTCGGCGTCAACAGTACATTGACACCGCCTGCAATTGCCATATCACAATCACCATTGTGAATCGCTTTGACAGCATGATGAATCGCAACCAATGAACTTGAACAAGCGGTATCAATCGGTTCACTCGGGCCATGTAAATCCAGTAAATACGAAACACGATTCGCTAACACACTATGTGCTTGGCCGGTTGAAACATAGGCAGATGTTTCATTAATCCTTTGCAAAAGCTCTGAATAATCGTTGGCTGCAACGCCTACAAATAAACCTGTCTTGACTGACGATAATTGCTCCTTCGTATAACCACTATCTTCCATCATTCGCCATACAGCTTCTATGAATATTCGTTGCTGCGGATCCATTAACTCCGCTTCGAGCGGTGAAATATTGAAAAACCCTGGATCAAACTGGTCTATGCCATCGATAAACCCACCCCATTTCACTTTTGTTTGCCCTTCGCCTTCTCCGTAATAATCTTCCCAATGCCATCGTTCTTTGGGGATTTCGGTAATCAAATTTTTTTGCGCAACTAAGTTTTGCCAAAACACATCCAAATCCGGTGAACCAGGAAATATGCCGCTCATCCCAATAACCGCGATGTCTTCTTCTCGTTCCGCTGTGATTGGCTTCACTCGATGAGTAGGTAAATAACGCTGAGCTTTTTCGACTAAAGGCTTTGGGGTTGTACTCGTCATTGCATCCGTATGGCGTGACAACATGGCTTCTTGATGACTGGTTGCTAAGTAATGTGCAAGACTCTCGAGCGTGGTGTGTTCGAATAACGTGGCAGGTGTCAGTTCTAAACGGTAAGCATCATTAAGAGAATTAGCGAATTTCGTTAAGCTGATAGAATCCATTCCGTATTCGCTTAAATTCTCAGTCATGCTGATATGTTTGATATCAAGCGATAGCACTTCGGAGAAAATCGTAGCCAGATGCGATTTGACTTTTTCTAGTAAAATGATTTCATCAACCTGTAAGGCGCTCTCTACTTTTTGAACTACTGCTTGGCTAACATTAGCAGTTACTTTCTCAGATTTACCATTCAATGCGCGTTCAAGTTTTTCTTTTTCGCCTGGCAGAACAATCTGCTGTGCATACGTTTGGGTAAGTGCATCCTTGAATGCTGCAATCCCATCTGCAGTAGAAAGTGGTTGGACACCGAACGTTCTTTCCAGCCATTGCAGCGAGTCTTTATTTATTTGCATCCCCCCTTCAGCCCATAGCGGCCAGTTAATAGCAATCGTTTTACCTGATCGTTGCTGTTCGGTTCGTAAAATTTCACGCTGCTCGGCAAAGGCATCCATAAAACTATTTGCATAAGCATAATCGCATTGACCAATATTACCGAAAATAGAAACAATCGATGAAAACATCACGAAGAAATCGAGCGGCTCAGATTGGGTGACTTCATCCAGACACATAGTACCCATTATTTTTGGTGCCAATACTTCTGCTATTTTTTCAGGTGTTTTCTTTAAAATAAATGCATCACGTAAAACACCTGCACCGTGAAGAATGCCATTTAAAGCACCAAAGCGGTTTTTGATGGTGTCAATTAAATGACGAAGATCTGCAAGCTGCGTGACATCGGCGTGAGCATACAACACTTCCGCACCCAATTTCTCTAATTCAATAATACTTGCTTTCTGCTTATCATTAAGCTCTGAACGCCCAGTCAAAATGAGTTTTGCTTGATACGCTTCTGCAAGATATCGTGCAAATATCAAGCCTAATCCACCGGCACCACCGGTAATGAGATAAACACCTTCTTTTTTCAGTACAAGCGGATGCGCTTCTTTTGAAGGTACGCTTTCTTTAAAACGTTTAATATATCGCGCATGGTCTTTCGTATAACGCACTTCGGTGTCAAGCGCTGCGAGTTCTTGGAAAAGAATTTGTATCCCATCTGTTTTTACGTTTGGAATATCAATGATGCGATAAATGAGTTTGGGATGCTCTAAATTGACTGCTTTAGCAAATCCAGAAAGCGCGGCTGTGAATAACGAAGTTGTTTCATTAACACAAATAACTCGGATGCTTTCCTTCAGTTTTTGTTGTATGAGCGCTTGAGCAAGATAAAACAATGGGTAATAAATTTGCTGCAATTGCTCCAGGATATCCTTACTTTGATGAGGGCCGGTTCGATAAATAATATATTTTGGTAAATTATCTTGTTGCTTAAGTTGGTTTAAAAGTTTTACATAATCGTCAGCATGTTGTTTGTTGATCTGATATATGTTTTTATCGATTGCTTGATAATTATCACCTGAGGTTGCGTGAATGATCAATTGATTAGGAAATCTTTCACGAAATAACTGAACGAGATCAGCTTCACTATCAAATACTAAAACAGGTCCAACCAAAGAAGTGTCACTAGCATTGTTCAATAAAGCTTGCTGTTCCCATTCGGGATGATAATAAAATAGATTTTTCTTTTTTTCAACGGGTTGAACTGCTAAAAGGCGTACAGTGAAATCTTTTATCTGCGCCATCACATTGCCGATTTCATCCGTTATTTGAATTTGGAACGTTGATAATTTTGCATCGGCTGCAGACGTTTTAATGACATAGGCATAACTTTTTTGTGCTATTGGCCCTACGATATCGACTTCACCCACACTAAAGGGTAAATAAGTTTGGTGATCAGCATGAAGCAATCTATAAATTGTTTGCAAGGCACCATCCATTAAACTGGGATGCAATACAAATTGATTAGCCTCCTTCTTTAAATGGTCAGGCAATTGTAATTCGGCAATGGTTTCTGTCTCATTGCTCCATTGTTCTTGAATCACTTGAAAACTTCGACCATATTGCAGACCAACCTTTCTAAAATGCGCGTAAATATTCGCAGCAGTCCATTTATTAGTACAACGGTTTTTTATCGCAGATATATCTAAAGCAATTGGCTTGATAGCAAAGGTTGAATCACCATAAAGAATTTTGCCCTGAGCATGAAGCACCGGTTCAGCTTGTTCACCGGAAGCAGTCGTCATCTCAAACGTCATTCCTGATTCAGCAGGATGAAGATTAATTTTCATCTCTTGCGCTTGATCCGTGACGCGAATAGGGCTCACCCAAACAACCTTGCGTAATCCCCTGACGGATTGCCCCGGCATCACCAGTACACCTGCAGCACGCGCCATTTCTAAATACGCAACCCCAGGCAGTACAGAGTAACCATTCACGCGATGATCAGTTAAATAAAATTCTGTGCCAGTAAGTAATTTTGTAAAACATTCTGCTTGTGAAGTAGAAACATTAGCATCTAATAGCGGATGTAAATTTGCAACCACTGGAGACAATGGTATTGCCGTATTGGATTTATTTTCTCGGAACCAAAAACGCTCTTGCAAAAATGGATAGGTTGGTAACGCAATTTTTCTCCTTAATTCATCTTGATAATAGCTACTCCAATCCAGTATTTCTCCCTGTAGCCACTGCTCACCCACTTCTTCCAATAATTTATAGTTAGTTTGTAGATCATCCGATTTTTTCTGGACCTTATAAATTGTCTTTTTATTTTCTTTACAAGAAATTATTTTAATTGGCTTTGTTAGTCTATCCAATACCTCATTAATATCCTGGCAAATAATAAAACTTCGATAAGCAAAATGTTGACGGCCTAATTGAAGCGTATAGGCAACGTCGGCTAAATTAATTTGAGGATGATTTTGTATATAGAGATGCAATTGTGCTAATTGTGCATGCAAGGCTTTTTCATTTTGGCCAGATATCAATAATAAATAAGGGCCTGGCGTTGCATCACTAGCCTTAACCAATGGCGCTTCTTGCAAAATAGCGTGAGAATTCGTACCACTAAATCCAAATGAACTAACAGCAGCGAAACGTGGTTTTTGATCAGAGCGCCAAGGAATAGCTAGCGTTGCTATTTGCACGGGACAAGTTGTCAAATCTATATAGGGATTGAGCTTCTTAAAGTGTAAATGCGGCGGAATTTCTGCATATTGCAGTGCCAAAACGCACTTCATCAAACCGGCAACACCAGCAGCGGCTTCTGCGTGGCCAATATTCGTTTTAGCCGATCCAATAGTCAATGGATTGTCAGCCAATCTACCTTCACCATAAACCGCGCATAAAGCTTTAACCTCAATCGGATCACCTAGTGATGTCCCCGTCCCATGCGCTTCCACATAACCCACATCACTAGCCGTCACTCCCGCATTTACTAATGCGGCCTGGAT
>Ga0206988_1097_pt1 | contig 22201 bp, 11 predicted proteins | sample Alteio_BWMinCont_12_FD_153263 | JGI IMG/M metagenome (GOLD analysis project Ga0206988, IMG submission 153263) | Enriched cells from forest soil in Barre Woods Harvard Forest LTER site, Petersham, Massachusetts, United States -... | ecosystem: Environmental > Terrestrial > Soil > Temperate forest >... | reverse complement strand
GGCGTCTGTAAGGTTCCCGCATCCTTTAAGATTGATTGTGTGGAGGTTTGGACAATGTTGCAGAAGTAGCTGCAACGATGCATCATCGATCCCAGAGTAGTAAAGATCTAGAACTTGAAGATTGGGAAATGCAAGGGCGACAGCCGCAGGAGTATCGATCGAACTTGTCGTCTGCGTAACTGGAGGCAACAAAGAGATGGAAGTGCAGGGAAGGCATAGGTATTGGAGATTGGGCCAACAATTTTCTGTCAACTGGGCAAGATTGATTCCAAAGCAACCTCTCAACTCTAAATGTTGAAGCTCCTTACAATTGTCTATGAGAGCGGTTACAGCATCATTCCCGACCTTTGTGTCCGACAGATTGATCTTCTTCAGATGCGGGCATTGTGCGAGAGCAACAATTGCGGCGTCTGTAAGGTTTTCGCATCCCTTAAGATTAATCGAGTGGAGTTTTGGACAATGATGCAGAAGTTGCAGCAACGATGCATCAGTGACCTCAGAGCTGCACCCAGAAAGGTCTAAAACTTGAAGATTGCGAAAAAATACAGGGGTAGCAGCCGCAGGGGTACCGCTCGAACTTGTCGTCTGTGTAGCCGGAGGTAACAGAGCGAGAATAGTTGCCAGGTTTTGTATTTCTAGATTTGCAACTATTTGATTTGCTGCTTCATTAAGTATGGGTTTTTTCCCAGTAAGGAGTGTATGTAGTTGGCGAGAAGTTGTACAACATTTCTGGCAACTGACCCTTACCCTTTCAGATAACATACTCGTGGCCTGGTTTCCAAATGCCTTACCAGCCGAAACGACAGAAAGTGCATCTCTTCCGCTACAGCAAGAGAGTATATTTGTTACGAGATCGGGAGGTAGTCCCACCAAACGGTGATTGCCGTTGGCGTCTGGCAAAGAGCTCGACGAGCTGGGCGAACTCGTAGAATAGCACCCAGCCGAACTGCTTGACGAAGAGCTGCTGGACGACGAAGATGCAGGCATAAATGACATTTCTTCCTCATTATCATATTTGTTCTATAATTATACAAAACATTTATTTAGATACAATAAACAAAAAATTTTAAAGTATCCCGATTTTACACATTCACAACAATTACCTAACCCGGAGGGGGCCGAATCCAGGCCAGGATTTACGTAAGAAATCCTGGTAATGCCCGAAAAAAAGCCAGAACAAAGGAAAATTATCCCTGATTTTTCGCCAAAATGATGTGAAAACGTGTCTGAAAAAGAGCCGGAATTAATGAAAAGACTTATAAATCAAGAACTTAAGAATTGGAAGAACGCAAAGAAGGGAAAGAGCCTGTCCAAGCTCTGTATTCTCTCACGTTAAGAAATATTTTTAAAAACCTAACCAGCTTATCCTGGGATTCCTCCCCAAAGCATTTCAGGGGGGCTCTCCGACCCGTTCCACAAGGACTAGGGGTCAATATCTACCAGTATAGTTCCGTTATAAAATATAATTTAATAGACTATTATCAACTATTTTTGATATAATTACATATCATTAAATGAGATTAAATTATTATGAGTGCTACTTCATTTTCTCCGGCTTTCCCGATTGCAACATCCTCGTCGTCAAGTTCTAGTTCTTCTTCCAGCTATCTTGATCCGTCCCTGAGGCCTGAACCGCTTCGAACCGCCGGCTCTGAGGCCTTTAAACAGATCGTCGGCAACTCTTCAAGCAGATACCACATTTTCTTCTGTTCATTCTCTTCTCTCTAATATGGACAATGGAAATGACAAATCGACCAGTAGCAGCAGCAGTTCCAGCTAAGGTTCATCTGATTGTCATTCCGGTTTGAGTTGAGAGCCCTTTTCAGAAATTTCCCAGCAGCCAGTTTTCTTGGATCCAATGCGCTGCAAAATATTCTGAGATTTAAGAGCTTGGATATTTCTCGTAATGGTAGCTCGAGCTTTGTTAATTTTTGCTGCAATATCTTCGTATCCGATCTTTGGATCCGCTCGAATGATTCCCAAAATAAGAACTTGTATTTCCGAAAGACCCAGCTTTATAGGCTCATTTATAGGCTCATTTATAGGCTCATTTATAGGCTCATTTACAGAGGCACGCACAATCTCCCTCTCCACAACGGAAATAAAACTGCAAGCATCTAGGTCATTGACAAATCGGATTTTGGGCCAATGTTCCAGCGCCTGAAGTATACCGGAGCCAAGGCCTCGATAAGGGAGAATACCTTTGGCAGCCAGAGATACGAGGGTCGGATTCCGATGCACCGAACGACCCGACTGAATCTTCTCGATCGTCAAATTATCCGGTAAATTGCCCGGGCTGTTGATTTCAATCCGGTCATCAAATACAAGTAGTCGAATGGGAGCGCAAATGAAATAGTCGCGATGGATTAGCGCATTGACCAGAAGCTCTTCAAACACAAGCTCAGGAATCTCAGGATCGCCTATGCTGTTAAAGCTTTTTTGATTTTGCACTTTCCGTAAATTGCGCATGATGAACGCGAGCGCGCCCTTAAAGATTTCCGGCAGAGAGCCCTCAAAATCTTCACTGTCCACATAGCGATCACTCAATTTTTTCCCAAAAAAGCAAACGGCCTTTAGGCCGAACTCCGGCCTCACAAACTGAGGCTCTTTTCCGAACAATAAGAGCCCCGCGAGGTTCAGATAATTTCCTTTAACAATGCTCAAGTTCTCCAGAAGTTGGAGCCGAAGCTCTTCCGATTGAGGATATTTCCGTCCATAGGCGTCTCTTAAGAATTCCCGCAAGAATGGGACATTGATCGCTTTGAGGCCCACGCGTGTGGGAAGAGTATCGGCATGCAGTAGATGGACCTCTTGAAAAATCCGCCGCAACTCCTCTTTCGAGTGTACCCGCCTTTTGTCTGCTCCGTTTTTAAGCCAAATAATGCCGTGATGGTCAAAGTAGGGCTTATCACCGCCCTCAGAAATCGTCACCACAATAACGACTCGATTTTGACCCGTGCTCACGTTTTTCGTATCAACGGAGATAGGACTCCGCACATGTTGACTTGCGGCATTGCTGATGTGTTGGTTGATCCGGTCCACGTCCGAAAAAGAAAGCCCCTTTAAATCCCCATTGTTCGTAACCCCGATAAAAATCCGTCCGCCTTTCGAATTCGAAAAGGCGACCATCTCAGCCGCCAATGAATCGACATTTTTCACGTCTTCCTTGAACTGAAGTTGGCCATCTTCGCCTTTGGAAATAATAACTATGAGCTCTTTGAGATCCATAAATCCACACCTGAATTTTATGCCCCAGCAAAATACCACACAGCGATTAGGAATCCTAACAAAATCTTCGTATTCGGAATGTCTATTTGTAGAAAAACCGGACCTTGCTACAATGACGAGGACGGGAGAAAACGAATATGAGCATCAAGCCGCGTACAATCGATAATCTTGGGGTGGACTCATCCGTCCGCTATGCTAAAGACAAAGAACTGCTCGACCTTCGCATGGTCGAAGATTCGAGATGGGTATCGCCGAGAATCGAAGTTTCGGTCACTAAGCCTTATGTCGCTTCAGAATTTGACCAACTCTTTTCGGCCAAGCCGACGACGCAGTGGGCTCTTTTCTCCGCACCGCCTGCGTTCGAAGCATACAGCCGCGCTCTCTTTTCGTATCAGCTAATCCCCTCTCTCGGCTCGGCCGAAAAGCAAGAGGCCGATGCCGAAAAATTGGCCGCGCTGGAAGACAAAGAACAGCGGCAGGGCAAAGGCGGCAGGGATAAACAAGAGGAAGAAAAAGAAAAGGAACGGAAACGGATCCTCGCTCTTCTCAAATGCATCGAACAGCTCGATAAAAACCTCGTTTTTATCAATTCCCGCCGCAACCAATATCAAAGAGGCTAATGTGAGCGATAGAAATTGGCTTGACGTTCTGGGCTGGGGAAAAGAAGAGATCGACGATCTGCGGTTTGTCGCTTATTCGTACATCAAGGAGGGAGTCTATGATACGGCCCTCACATTTTTTGACGCGCTCGAGGTGCTCATCCCTCCAACTTCTTACGATCTGCAAACCATCGGCGCACTCCATTTGCAAATCGGCAACGGTTTGAAAGCTCTCGATTTTCTCGATCGCGCTCTAAAGCTCGATCCCACCCATCTCCCGACCCAAATCAACCGCGCAAAAGCGCTGTTCATGCTGGGCTATAAAAGACAAGGGCTCGCGGCTGCGCTCGAACTGGAGAAACTCGAAAATAAAGAAGTCAAAGAACAAGCGTCAGCGTTGATCTTGGCTTACAGATAATCCTTTTCCTGGTATAGTCCATTCCACATGACTTCGTGCCAAAAAACTCGCGTCAAAGCCCGGGGAATCGACGATCGTAAGTTGTCCCATATTTCTAATATTAGGCAACTTGCGATCATCGATTCGCCGGAACTTTCACGCAGTTTTTTGGGCGGAAGTCATATGAAATGGACTATAAATTCCTGACATGATCGAGATAGAGATAAGCAATGGCTGGGTTCAGTTTTTAGAATTCATCCAAAATAGATGCACGAGCGCTGAGTACGAAAACTGGATAGTCCCAATCCAACTCCTTAACGCGTCACCCGAGGAAATCACCCTCGAAGTGCCCAATATTTTCGTCCAGGAATACCTGCTCGACAATTTCAAAGATGTCCTAGCCCATTTTCTGCCTCTGAGAGCCTCCGGCGATCCGGCAATCCGCTTCGTTATTTCGGCGACAAAAAAAGAACCTTCTTCCGGCAAGTCTCTCCCCGAACCAGAGCCAGAAGAGCCCGCTTTCGCGCAGAACGACATTAAACTCAATCACCAGTACCGTTTCGAGCAGTTCATCGAAGGGCCATCGAACCAATTTGTGAAATCGGCTGCAGTGGGTGTCGCCGCCCGCCCCGGCAAATCGTACAATCCCCTCTTCATCCATGGCGGTGTGGGTCTGGGCAAAACCCACCTTCTCCACAGCATCGGCCACTACTGCCTCGAGCACCATCCCCGATTGCGAGTCGCCGTCATCACGACTGAATCGTTCATTATTGACATCGTCGATGCCCTCAGAACCAAATCAATCGACAAGATGAAGCGGTTTTACCGAAATCTCGACGTACTTCTCGTCGACGATATCCAGTTTTTGCAGAACCGGCTCAATTTCGAAGAGGAATTTTGCAATACCTTCGAAGCGCTCATCAACCAGAACAAACAAATCGTCATCACCTGCGATAAACCACCGACCCAATTGAAACTTTCGGAGCGGCTCATCGCTCGAATGGAATGGGGCCTTGTCGCCCACATGGACGTCCCCGACCTCGAGACGAGAGTCGCCATCATCAAGCAAAAGTCTGAATCGCGCGGGTTCGACATCCCCAATCAAATCGCCTTTTTCGTCGCCGAACACATCTACAACAACGTTCGGCAGCTCGAGGGGGCTATTAACCGCCTCTGCGCCCATTCCCGCCTCATGGCCCAAGAACTCAACCAGGAAATCGTCGAAAAAATCCTCAGCGAAATGTTCCAAATGAGCTCCCCCCACAAAAAAATCTCCGTAGAAAACATCTTAAAAGGCGTCGCCGCCGTTTTCGAAGTCCGAATCTCCGAAATCAAGGGAGAATCGCGCCATAAAGAGATCGCTCTTGCAAGGCAGGTCGCAATGTATCTTGCCAAGGAACTGATCGACGATTCGCTCATGAAAATCGCCGCCAGTTTCGGAGGGAAAACTCACTCCACACTGCTCCACGCCTGGAAAAAAATCGCCGATCAAATCCAAATCAACGAAACTCTCCGCCGCCAAGTGCAAATGGTCAAGCGGAACATCGAAAGCTAGACCTAGCTTGTGCGATTGCATGCAGAATAAACGCAAAGACGCAGAGTCGCAAAGAATTCAATTCCCTTTGCGTCTTTGCGTCTCTGCGTCTTTGCGTTAAAGCATGTCAAACTCAGCAGATGACCGAATTTTTACGCTTAATCTGTGCAAGGCCGAAAGCTAAAGCTTTTATTTTAATTGCGTAAAATACCCAAAGGATTCCATAATAGAACCTCTCTAACAAATGGAGGTTTTATGAAATCAAAAATCGCAACTGCACTTTTCTCAATCGCGTCTGTCATGGGCTTTACTGACGAAGCTCCAATCAGCCAACCATCCGCAAACCTTCCTATCGATTTGAAAGTCGCTGAAAAAACAGCAATGAAAAAATCGTTCGGATACGTTCGCATGACTGTTGCTGATCCAGACCTCAACACATTCCAAACAATCCCAGGCGTTGGCCTCGGCTACCGTTATGGTTTGAAAAATTCCGCAATCGACGTTTCTGCAAACTATACACGCGAAGCGCAAACAGCTGGCCAAGAAACGTACAGCTACAGCCTTCCTGTCTCCTATCTCCGCTACGTTAGCAATGATGCAGCTCCACAGAGCTTCTACTACGGAGCAGGCGCAGGATTTGCAGGTGAGCAGAAAGAAGGCGTTTACACAAACGGCTTCAATGCTAACGCAACTGTCGGTTACGAAATGTACCGCACACAAACCATCCACAGCTTCGTACAAATGGACGTAAGCCACCCAGTGGTTAGCGTTTCTACGACCTCTGTGAACCTCCAGAAATCGTTCAAGCCTCTCGCACAGGTTTCGTTCGGTCTCGGATACTAGAATCTCTTGGGGTGTAACGAGCTCTCGAGACGAGAGCTCGTTACAGCGAAATTTTTCCAGTCGGGTCTGGTCCCTAGATTTATGTGAGAAATCATGGGCCGATTGACCAACAGCGAAAAAGCGGAAAAATTCGCTGAGACAAACGCTTGCTTCAAGCGTTTGTCTCAGCCCAGATCTCTTCTTCTTCTAGCCCGGTCTACAAAGACCGGGTTTTTTCTTGTTTGGAAAACCTAAAACGGGTAAGCTCGCCCCTCGCTCCCTGAGAGGTGACTGTGCGTAAATGCTTTTTCCGAACGAGTGTTCTCTTTTTTAGTTTCATTACTGCCTTAGTTGCCAAACCCGTCTCTGATTTCCCGCTCCCTTCCGTGTATGTCGAAGGAAAGGTCAACGCGATCACCGGGGAATTTTATGACGTACAAGAGGATCTTGTCGTTCAGGGGGTTGAACCGATCCACATCAAACGAGCCTATCTCAATAGCACTCGGAAAGACTGGATTTTTTTACCTCACACTCTTGCTATCATGGATTTTTCCGAAGAGCGCAATGATTGCACCATCACGGAAAGCAATGGATGCAAAGTTCACTACCAAAAAGTCTCTGAAACAATAAAGCGCGGAAAAACCATCTCTCGCTATGAGCCCCTCGATTTATACCTAAACAACTTGAAGAGTTGGGAATTTGACAAGGAGGCTCCCCAGAATTTTTGTCCGGAGCGAGCTGGCCTTGCCGATAGGCAAGGCGCGAGTGAGGACAAAAATTATGGGGCAAAGCCGACGCAGTCAAAAACCAACTCTTCAAGTTGTTTGGGTATAGCATCAGGAATGAATTTAAAAAATAACTATGCACTCTACAATGAAAATACGTGTCAACTGACATTGTACACAGCGGAAGGTATTGAGCGAGTTTACGAAAAAAGACGTCACAGCCACGACATCAGCCAGGGAAAATCTTGGCTCCTCTTTTCAGAACACCTGCCGAATGGAAATTGGATCCTCTACGACTACACAAAGATCAAGGACAAACTGTTGGGTCCTATTTTTTCTTTAGTGTCCATCCGATCGATGAATCCATCGAAAACAACGCAGTATGCCCAGGTCACTTTCACCCATTATCCCGAGACTGAAGATCCGAGATTGAGTTCTTATTATGAAAAAAAACAGGCCTTAAAGTCTGAGTCCTCTACGAAGAAGGATGTAGAGACAAAAGAGAAAGACAAACGCCTCTTCATCGAGGGCAGTGATGGGCAGCGTCTAGAATACCAGTATGACCGTCAGTCAGGTTATTTAACGGCCGTTATTTCCGATGCTTGCCGTTCTGATCAGTTCTACGAGCACTCCGACGAACGAATGATCAGCGCATGTGTTTCCCCACTAAATCGAAGATTGAACATCGACTATTATTTCGAGCCCAAGGAAGCGGGAAAAGTAAAAAAACTTTCTGCCCCCGTTGGACCTGGTGGGACAATGCTCCCAATCCACACGTTCATTTACGAAAACAAGAAAACAACCGTTTACGATGCAGAAAAAAATTGGGATGAATACCACTACGATGATCAATTTCGAATCCAACGATTGGAGCGCTATTCCAACGACGGAAAACTGCACAATATCGAACAATTTGTCTGGGGCAAACAGGGAAGCTCCGATGTTTGTCATTTAATCGGCAAAACTTTTTTGGACCAAAATCGTTCACCTGTCTGGGGGAAACGGTTTTTTTACGATCAAAGATCTAACCTCATCCAGGAAAAAACCTACGGCAATTTCTCGGGCAGAGGGACTCTTCTGACTCTGGACAGCAGGGGCCTACCTCAAGAGAATGGAGTAGAGACCGTTACCAAAGAGTGGATCTACTCTGATGAGTGTCCCAGCCTTCTTTTGGAATCCAAAACACAAGATGGAATTCGAAACACCTACGAATATTTGCCAAAAACGAATCTCCCCATTAGCCAGCTGACCTATGTTGGCGGAGAGATCTCGCAGCGTAAATTTTGGGAATATAACACCGACAATTTTTTGATCCGCGAAATTGCGGACGATGGCAAGAGTGCGAATAGCAAGGATAAAACTGGGGTCACAGTTCAAACGATCCGAGATTTCCTCCTCTTGGAGGAAGGACCCTATTTGGGAATGCCCGGAACCATCGAAGAGAAATATTGGGACGGCTCTGGAGAGCGTCTCTTGCAAAAAACAGTCCTTCATTACGGCAAAGCGGGACTCGTCGAGCAAAAAGACATTTACGATGCGGGCGGCGTTTTCCGGTATAACGAGTCCACTAAATACGACAGCAAAGGACGCGTCAAAAGCGAAACCAATGCGCTAGGATGGACGGCGATTTCAGAGACTGATGAGCTGGGAAATAAGGTCTATTACAAAGACTTTGGCGGAAGGACCGAAACCATTTACTCTTATGATTGTGGAAATCGGATGGTCGAGAAAAAAATCAAAGGGTTCGACGGTCTAGAAGAAACATTCCATTACACTTATACCACACAAGGTGCTCTTCTCTCCGAAATCGACTCTAAGAGCCATACGACGAGCTACACCCTCACCCCATTCGGAGAATGCGCAATAATCCACCTGCCACCCATTCCGAACGAAAATGGCTCCATCGTTTCACCGGTTATCAGCGCTGAATTCGACGTATTCGGCAATAAAATCCTCCAGATGGACGTCGAGGGGCATGCGACCAAAATCTCTTACAACGCCTACGGCTCGCCGGTTGAGGTGATCCATCCCGATCTCTCGAAAGAAACCTACGAATATTTTTTAGATGGGACTCTTAAGCGCTACACCGACCAAGAGGAAGTGGAGACGACCTACGAACGAGATGCTTTCCGCCAGCCCATTCGTAAAACCATCACCCAAAAAGGAGAGGTGCTGACCGAAGAAACATTCCAATATAAGGGGCAACAACTCATTGCCAAAGTAGACGCTGAAGGGAACCGCACGACTTTTGCCTACGATGGCGCGGGGCGTAAGATATCTGAGGTGTTCGATGGAGAAAAGGTGACCCTCAAATACGACGAGCTAGACAGGCAACACATTCGAGAAAAAGGGAACGTGAGGACTCTTCTCCAATTCGATCTATTAAACCGCGTTGAGGAACTCCGCGAAGAGAACGCCCAAACAGGACAGCCGCTTCGCAAGACGGTTTATCAACATGATTCCGGACATAATATAACGACTATTTCCCGATGGATTAACGAAGAGCTTACCCAAACCTGCGAGCAATTCGATTTCGATTCTCAAAACCGCCTCCGATCTCGTAAAGACCCCGCCGGCCAGGTCGAAACCATCACCTACGACAATAGCTTCTTAGATGAGCACAACCAGCAAGTTTTGCAAAAGACTATCACAGATCCGATGGGGCTTAAGACGATCGAGACCTTCGATACGCAGGGTAGGGTTGCTAAGATCGAAAAACGAAAGGGAGATAGAGTCCTTTCCATTGAAGAAAAACGATACAATACCCATAACCTCCTGGCGATTCAAATCAATACCGTTTTTTCTCCAAAGAGCTCAACCCGAACCGTCCGGACAAAATGGGAATACGACTCACTCGGAAGGCTCAAAACGCTCAAGGAAGGAGAAGGTCTAGCCAAACCCAAGATTTCAACCTATACATACACCCCACGAGGGAGAAAAAAGACGGTTACAAAGCCTGATGGTTGTACGCTAACCTACGAATATAACGGCCTTGGCAATCTCGAACGCCTTGTCTCCTCTGACGGAACCGTTCATCACCAAATACGCTACAACAGATTGGGCGCTCTCATTTGGAACGACGGCATCGAGCGAAAAGTCGATGGCCAAGGGCGCATTCTCTCTGAGACTTTCCCCAATCGGCTTTTGATCGAAAATACCTATGGTGAAGATGGAGAGAGGGAACTGTGTCGTATCCCCGCAGCCGACTGCCTGATCGAATACCATACCAACGGCCTCGACCTGATCAAAGTGTCCCGCAGAACTCTCCGCGGCGAAGGGGTTTATGAGCATACCTATTTGAATCGCGATCTCTCTGGGAATCTGCTTTCCGTAAATCTCCCTGAAAATCTAGGCACGATCCATTTTAACTACGATCCTTACGGCCGAAAAGAAAGCATTGATGGGTCCTATTTTTCCCAGAAGGTGCTTGAAACCGACGCTCTCGGCAATCTCCTCCGAGTACGAACGCAAAATAGCGCATCCTCATTCACCTATGACGATCTCTATCAGCTTACTTCCGAGAGAGGAGTCTTCAACCACGATTACCAATACGACTCTCTCCATTGCCGGCTCAAAAAAGACAACGAAATCTACCAATTCAGTCCCCTTAACCAACCTGTATCGCATGTGGAATATAACAAAAACGGTACCCCCACAAGGCAAGGAAACATCTTTTATTCTTTTGATGCCCTCGATCGGCTGACCCGAATTGCAACGCCCGAACGGAGCCAAACATTCGTCTATGATTGCCTGAATCGCCGCCTTTCCTCGACTACCCTTCAAAACGGAATACAGAAAACGATCCACTATTTGTATGATGGCCAAAACGAAATCGGGGCCTTTGATGAAACGCCCGCTCCCATCGAGTTTTGTGTGTTGGGGGAAGGATCTAGCATCGCGATCGAGATGCAAGGAAAGGCTTACGCCACGGTCCATGACCTCTCAGGCAATATCGCCGCGCTCCTGCCCCTCGATCACAGCGAAGCCACGGTGTATCGATACGGCTCGTTTGGGGAAGAGCAGGTCGCAGGTCCGACAAAGTCCCCCTGGCGTTTTTCCTCGATGCGGGTGGATGAGATAGGAATAGTCTACTATGGTCCCCGATTCTATCAGCCAGAGCTCGGCCGTTGGCTAACCCCCGACCCCGCCGGTTTTGTGGGAGGGATGAATGTGTATGCTTTTCGACGCAATAACCCGCTTGCTAAGTTTGATGATTGAACTCCCGTTTTGAGAGTGTGCCGTGAATCAGTGTTTTTGCGTTCTCTTTATCTGTTTCGCTACGGCTCTTTTTGCCAAGCCTAATCCCGATTTTTCGCTCTCTTCCGTCTATAACGAGCCGTCCGTGTATGTCGAGGGAAAGGTCAATGCGATCACCGGGGAATTTTACGACTTAGAAGAGGATCTCGTCATTCATGGAGCGGAAGCCATCCACATCAAACGGGTCTATCTCAACAGCACCCGGAAAAGTTGGATTTTATTGCCTCACACCCTCGCCACAATCGATTTTTCTCAGGGGCTGGACTACTGCACCATCGGAGAGAGCAACGGGGGCAAAGTTCGCTACCAAAAAGTTTCCGAGAGAAGAAACCGCGGCAAATTGATCGCTCGCTATGAGCCGTGTGATCTAGATAACGGATTTTCAAACACATCAGGAAAGAATTTAAAAAATAACTACGTGATCTATGATGAAGAGACGAATCAACTGACGTTAAACACGACGGATGGGATTGAGCGGGTTTTCGAAAAACGGCGTCACAGCAACGACACCAGCCAGGGAAAATCTTGGCTCCTCTTTTCAGAACATCTGCCGAATGGAAATTGGATTCTTTACGACTACACAAAGATCAAGGACAAACAGATTGGCCCTATTTTTTCTCTGACGGCTATCCGTTCAATGAACCCGTCGAAAACTAAACAGTACGCACGGGCGATCTTCACCCACAGAGACAAACGCCTCTTTATCGAGGGGAGCGATGGGCAGCGGCTAGAATACCAGTTTGACGAGCAACGTGACTGCCAGCGAGGGTTTTTAACGGCCGTTGTTTCCGATGCTTGCTGTTCCGATCAATTCTATGAGTATTGCAAGCATGCTGAAATGATTAGCGCGTTGAATCGAAGATTGAACATCGACTATTATTCCAAGCCGGAGGAAAGAGTAAAACAGCTTTCCGCTCCCATTGGTGGGATGATGCTCCCGATCCACACGTTCCTTTACGAAAACAAGAAAACAACCGTTTACGATGCAGAGAAGAATTGGGTTGAATACCACTACGATGATCAATTCCGAATCCAACGGTTGGAGCGCTATTCCAAGGACGGCAAGCTCCAAACGATCGAGCGATTTGTCTGGGGGTTGCTGGGAAATTTAATCTGCAAAGTCTTTTTGGATCAAAAGCGCTCCCCTGTTTATGGCAAGCGGTTTTACTACGACCAAAGAGCTAACCTCATCCAGGAAAAATCGTACGGCAATCTCTCCGGGTTAGGATCTCCGTTAACGCTCGATAATGACGGTTTGCCTAAAGAAAATGGCGTGGAGATTTATTCCCAAGAGTGGCGCTATTCCGATGCGATCCCAAGCCTTCTTTTGGAGTCCAAAACACAAGATGGGCTTCGAAACACTTACGAATATTTGCCGGGGACGAATCTCCTCATAGGCCAACTGACATACATTGGCGGGGAGATCTCGCAACGTAAATTTTGGGAATATAACTCCGACCACTTGTTAATCCGCGAAGTTGCGGACGATGGTAAGGCAACGAATAGCAAAGATAGAGCTGGCGTCACGGTACAGACAATCCGTGAGTTTACTCTCCTGGAGAAAGGGCCATATCTGGGGTGCATTGCGACCATCGAAGAGAAATACTGGGACGGTTCTCGGGAGCGTCTCTTGCAAAAAACGGTCCTTCATTACGGCAAAGGTGGACTTGTCGAGCAAAAAGACATTTATGACGCGGCCGGCGAATTCCGATATAGCGAGTCGACTAAATACGACAGCAAGGGCCGCATCAAAAGCAAAACCAATGCCCTCGGAGAGACTGCAATTTCCGAGCCTGACGAGCTTGGAAACACGGTCTATTACAAAGACTTTGGCGGAAGAAACGAGATCCGTTATTCTTATGATTTTAGGAACCGTGTTGTCGAGAAAAAAGTCAAAGGGTTCGACGGCTTGGAGGCAGACTTCCAATTTGGGACCCCTTCCGTTTCGGCCGAGGAGTCTGCAACCAAGACTCCCGAGGCAATTGCAAAACTCCCCGCCACAGGAAAACCGCTCTTTTGCCACCCATTGCATCTGTTCCGGCTCGCCTTCTCCCCTGAGATGTCCATCGCCGGAACAGAACGAGCCGGCAAGCCGGCTCTTGCGAATGAAGACAAAATCATCGATTTTCCTGGGAGGGGGAGTTTTTCAACTGCCTCTTCCTACAACGCCTACGGCTCGCCCGTCGAGGTGATTCACCCCGACCTCTCGAAAGAAACCTACGAATATTTTTTGGACGGCACGCTCAAGCGCTACACCGATCAAATGGGAGTGGTGACGACCTACGAACGGGACGCTTTTCGCCAACCAGTTCGCAAAACAATCGCTCAAAAGGCCGAAGAAACATTTCAATACAAGGGGCAACTGCTTGTTGCCAAAGTTGACGCGGAAGGGCACCGGACGACTTTTGCCTACGATGGTGCGGGCCGTAAAATCTCTGAGGAGTTCGATGGGGAAAAAGTGCGCTTTCACTACGACGAACTGGGAAGGCAGCACATCCGGGAAAAGGGCAGAATCAAGACTGTATTCCAATTCGATCTATTGAACCGCATTGAGGAACTCCGAGAAGAAGAGATCCAAACAGGGCGGCAGCTTCGCAAGACTGCCTACCGCTATGATTCAGGACATAACAAGACGGCTATTTTCCGCTGGATTAACGAAGAGAATTCCCAAACTTGCGAAGAGTTTGAATTCGATTCTCAAAACCGCCTCCGATCCCGAAAAGACCCTTCTGGTCAGGTTAAGACTGTCGTTTATGACAAACAGAAAGTGTTGCAAAAGACAACCACCGATCCTATGGGGCTTGAGAGTATCGATACATATGACACTCATGGCCAAATTGTCAGATCCGAAAAACGAAAGGGGGGCAAAGTTCTTTCCGTAGAGGAAAAACAATACAATGCCCGTAACCTCCTAGCGCTTCAAATCAATACCGTCTTTGCTCCTGATGGCTCCACGCGGACCGTCCGCACAAAGTGGGAATACGATCCTTGCGACAGGCTCAGGACGCTTACTGAGGGGGAAGGGACACGCCACGCCAAAGTTACCACCTATACGTACACTCCACGTGGGGAAAAAAAGACCGTTACAAAGCCTGACGGTTGTGTGCTCAGTTATGAGTATAGTGACCTGGGCAATCTCGAACTCCTCACCTCCTCGGATGGGACCGTTCGTCACCAAATGCGCTACAATAAATTGGGCGCCCTCATTTGGAGCGATGGCATCGAACGAAAAGTCGATGGAAGAGGGCGCATTCTCGCTGAGAGTTTCCCAAACGGGCTTTTGGTCGAAAACACCTATGGTGAAGACGGAGCGAAGAAGACGTGTCGGATTCCCACGGCCAACTGCCTGATCGAATATCAGACTAACGGCCTCGATCTGCTCAAGGTGTCCCGTAAAACTCTCCACGGCGAAGAGCTTTATGCGCATACCTATGTGAATCGCGATCTTTCCGGGAATCTGCTTTTGGCAAATCTCTCCGAGGATCTTGGCTCAATCCGTTTCACCTACAACCCTCGCGGCCGAAAAAAAAGCATTACAGCGCCTTTATTCTCTCAAAAGGTGCTCGAGGTAGATGCTGTCGGCAATCCCCTCCGGACACAAACGCAAACGCATGAATCGTCGTTTACCTATGACGATCTGTATCAGCTTACGTCTGAGAAAGGAGCTTTCAGCCACGATTACCAATATGACTCACTTCATTGTCGACTTAAGAAGGACGACGAAGTCTACCAATTCAACGCTCTCAACCAGCCCGTTTCGCCTATGAAGTATAACAAAAACGGAAACCCCACAAGACAGGGGGACATACGCTATACCCTCTATACCTTCGATGCGCTCGATCGGCTGACCCGTATTGAGACGCCCGAACGGATCCAAACCTTCGCCTACGATTGCCTAAATCGCCGCCTCTCCTCGACTACCCTTCAACACGGGGGACAAAAAACAGTCTACTACCTCTATGACGGCCAAAATGAAATCGGGGCCTTTGACGAGTCGGCCGTACCTTTGGAGTTTCGTGTATTGGGAGAAATGGGTGCGACCGTAGGGATCGAGCTGCAAGGCAAGGTTTATGCAGTAGTCCATGACCTTTCTGGCAATATTGCCACTCTCCTGCCTCTCGATCACAGCAAACCTACGCAATATTGGTATGGGGCGTTTGGAGAAGGGATGATCTTAGGTCCGACGAAATCGCCCTGGCGTTATTTCTCGAAGCGCGTCGATGAGACAGGGCTCGTCTACTTTGGACAAAGATTCTACCAGCCAAAGCTCGGCCGTTGGCTCACTCCCGACCCTGCAGGGTATGCCTTCTTACACAATAACCCGCTCACCCATTTTTAAGACTTAGATCTGTTTCTAGAAATGAAGAGTGTAGATAATCCTAGAACTGTGAGCACGATCCCCAGGATCAGCATGATTAAGATCGTGACATCGTATTTCGATGCTTCCTTTAGAGCTTCTCCACCGAAAAATTTAATGAGTGGATTCCACGTGGTATTATGTGAGAAGAAGTCAGTAAAATTCTTTACGAACCCTTTGGCTTCGCTCGCTTTTTGCATGGAATGGACTGCATAGACAATCAGAATCAATCCAAGAACTGTTGAAACCCAACCGATAATTCGCTTTCGACTCATAGCTTTTGTATAACTCGACTTTGCAACTTTTTAGGCCAGCCGGCCTCGGGACATTTGTTCTCGGGGGAGTTATTTAAAGCGGGAAGTGGGTTAACAACCCCTTCCCGCTTTAAATAATCTCCCAGTTCGACCGTAGGGAGAACGCCCGGGGACAAAAAGTCGAGTATAAGACTGTCTGCCTTTTGACGCAAGGAGAGTGAAATCTCTCATGAGTTATTAGGACCCCGTTTCCACAAACGTCTTCAACGTTTTCTTCTTCTGGAGCTGGTCGTAGATCGCCATCGCTTCGCCGACGATCGCTCCGGGGTGTTGGAGGTTGGAGGGCAGAATGATCGTGTTCCCCTCTTTTGCGAGGTGGCGAAAGGCTTCGATGTATTTTTCTGCAACTTGCAGCGACGCGGCTTTTTCGCCTCCCTCGGCGGAGAGCGCTTTGGAGATCTGCTCGATTCCGCGAGCGCTCGCCTGTGCAAGGATTTCAATGGCTTCAGCCTCGCCTTTGGCACGATTCACCCGGTCGATTTGCCCTGCCTCAGATTCTAAGACGATCTTCGCATGGAGACCCTCTGCATGGTTAATCTGCGCCTGGCGCTGTCCTTCTGATTCGTTGATGGCGGCTTGACGGTGCCCTTCTGATTCCAGGATGCGCGCTCGTTTTTGCCGCTCGGCGGTCATTTGCAATTCCATCGCTTTGCGGATGTCCTCCGGCATCTTGATGTCTTTGATTTCATAACGGACGCACTGGATCCCCCAGGTGAGAGACGCCTCATTGATCGCCTCGACCATCTTGCCGTTGAGAGCTTCCCGTTCTTCAAATGTTTTATCGAGGGCAATCTTCCCGATTTCCGAACGGATCGTCGTTTGTACGAGCTGTGTGAGCGCATGAAATGGATCTTTCACACCGTAGGAGGCTGCGACGGGGTCGAGGATCTTCACGTAGACAAGCCCGTCTAAACTCACGCTGACGTTGTCCTGCGTGATCGCCGTTTGCTCAGTAACTTCGATGGCCTCTTCTTTCATCGAATGGCGGTAAGCCACTTGGTCGATGGTGGGAATGATCCAATTAAGTCCCGGCTCGAGGCGCCGCTTAAAACGACCAAGTCGCTGCACGATCCAGGCTTCCTGATGCGGCACGATCCGAGTACCGAACATCGAGAGCAGAAACCCCAAAACCAAAAAAACCAAAACAACAAGAATCAAAATCATAAAACCCTCAATTTTCATTATGATGGGTTGCATACATAATTTTTGCCAAGGTCTTGATGGTCGGATTCTTCTTTTTTAACAGTTGATACATCGTCGACCGGGGAACTTTGGCTTCTTTTAGGAATTTGGACTTATTGAAACAGCTGATATGCCCCTCGATAATTTCCATGACACCTTCTGGATCGTTCGCGATCAAACACTCGACAATCGCCTGCCCAATCAGTTTCACATCCAATAGTTGCTTCGCAGGATCGAATTCCGTAATTCCAACGTCTTCTCTCAACGAAACTTCAAGAGACTCACCTCTTTTTTTGCGTGATTTTCGTGGCTTTGAGGTAAATACTTTTCGCCTTTGAGATATCTTTGTCTTGCCCATTTTTACTGCCTCCAAGAATCAGTAGAATCCGTTTTTCGGGAATATAGGCGTAGTACAACCTTCTTCCGTCCTTCCAACGCAATTCCCATACTGCATTTTTTAAAATTCCCTTTTCACTAAACGAAACGGATTTATAGTCTCCAAAGTGCCCACAGAGCTTTATTTTTTCAATCCGCCCCGAAATTTGAGCCTTGGCTCGAACATCTTGAGTTTCAAACCATTCCGTAAATTCGGCTGTTCGCGAAATTCGGTACTCAGCATCTTCCATCATATTGTACACTTTAACAGACATATTTAACAATTCAAAGAGTCAACGATAGAACATAAACCTTTTTTGGGAAAGTCTGGGCTATTGCCGCACAGGCCATTTGGAGTTCTTTGAAGGTACACCCTTCGTCGAAGAGAAGAAGCGTTGCGTCCTCTTCTATCATCTGCTCTTTGACTTCCCACCTGGGGGGATAGAGCGGCCACGGGATGCGGCGGAATAGGTTGGGACACCGAATTTGGGCTAGATCGGCGAAGATTCTCGCTACCTTGCGCTTGTGTGGTGGGATGGGCGCAATGAGATCGGCCTCTTTCCAATGGAGCCGTAGCCACTGGTAAAGGGCAAAGCCGGCCATGGGTTCGGCCGATTCTTCGCGGTTCATGAGACGGCAGATCGGGGCCTCTCGGGCAAAGAGCGCCGCTCTGGGAAATGGGAGGAGTGGCTTGTGTCTGCACCGGTCGCAAAGCCCCGTCGGTTCGTTGATTTCCTCAAAACAGTGGAAGCAGCGCCCCTCGGGGTTGAGGAGCTGGCTGGCTTGCCAGCACTCCTCGCACAAATAGGGAAATGCTGTGACCTCGCCGCAATGCTTGCAAAGAGGAGGGAAAAATAGGTCGAGAAGGGGGGTCACGACTGGGTTTTGTCCATTTATCGGCGCTGCGCGCCTCTGGATATTTGACTTGCAGTAGAGGGGATTTTATGCAGGTTGGTTTTATTAAACCACCTAAATAAAATTCACTCGCTGCGGGGCAAATAGCCCAGGCGCCCGGTGGCGAGAAGTGGACAAAGCCCAGTCATAAAAAACGTTTCTTTTTCTGGAGGCGTAAACTCGGATCGTTGAGCTTCCCTTCAATGGAAATCATGAATGATTCGGTGAGAGAAAAGAGGACAAATTGTTTCATTTTGACGAGAATCTGGAGATTGCCGTCGAGATCCATGCGAGGTCCGCCCGTTTCGGGATAGGCGAGGAAAAACTGCGAGCGCTGCCCCTCGCTAAAGGTTTGTTTGAGCTCGTTTAGGTTGAAATAGCCGTCTTTTAGCTCGAAGGTCAATGATCCTTCGACGGGAATGAGCAGCTCTAAATCAAGGCCGATGATCCGCCCGAAAACGTTGGCGGGAAGATCGAAGACGGTTTGCTCCCGCTTGAAAGAATTGATGAAAGAGAGATCCCCTCTTGCACGCCAGGTTTTTCCGTCGTCTAAAAGCCCATTGAAATCGACTATTTTAAGTTGCCGCACGACAAGGGGCGAAATGGGTCCCGCTTCTTTGCCAGGTTTGACTAGAAGGCTTGGGCGAAGTTCTTCAATCGTGAACTTGGGTATTTCTATCGTCCACGGGCGATTGAGCTCTTCTTGCCCGAGTTTCCGACTTAGTTTGGAGGGGATGATGCAAGATTTTGGCTCAGAATCACTTGCAATTTTGAGCGTATTACCCAATTGGCTAAGCGCGAAAAATTGCAAGGGATTGTGGGACAAAAGGTTGTCGTCAGACTGCCGAAATAAGTCGGAAACTAGGGGCTGGATCCGGATGTCGTCGATTTTAACCACTCCGGCAGAGTCGCTGATTTTGAGGTCGTAGATCCGGATGAAAGTGGGACTGACGTCGGCTCTGGCCAAAAGGGTCCGAAACTGAAAACCGGCGAGCTCGATTTGCTTTCCGCTGAAAATTCCCTGGAATGAAATTTGCGCTAGATTCTTGGGGTCGATCTGGAGGTTGCCCTTGAGTTCGTACCCTTTGCCCATTTTTAGTTCTTCGAAGCTCCTAGCTACCGCGGGAGGGATCCACTCCGAAAGACGCTTAAAATCAAGGCGGGAGGAACCGATCAGCCGGCCGCTTTGAAGAGCATGGAAGGAGGCGTCAAGTCCCGCAAAGGCGCCTTCAATCGATTGAATCGATAGACCCGATTCACTGTTGTACAACCAATCGATGGCAAGCGGGGTTTCGTCCCTTTCAGGTTCTTCAAGATAGAGTCTGCCTTGGTATATTGTTTCCCGTGTCATCTCTAAGGCCACCCTGGCCCACTTGCCTTGCATTTGGACGAGCGCATCGCTTGCGAAGGCCGCGCCACGGCAATTTGCATGGAGATCCCTGAGGTGATAGAGCGAGTCTCGGATCGGGACAAAAACCTCTTTGACCGAACAGGACCATTCAGAAAAATCGGAAGTGAACTGGACATCGGAGAGAGAATCGAGATGGCCTCCTGAATCAAGGGGGATTCCCTCTAAAAATTCCGAAGGGATGTGGGTGTTGGCCTTTTGGATGCTCCATCGGTCTTGCTTTTTGTCGTATTCCAGAAGGTCTATTTTCGCATAAGCTTCGAGATCGCCTCTGTGTACTCTACAATCAATCCCTTTCACAATGCCGCCCCGAAGGGTCGAATAGTAGAGATGGAGCGGCCCCTCATTTTCGAGATCAAAATCTTTGAAAGCTGCGTCTTTGACAAAGAGATCGAGGTCGGTCTCAAGTTGTTCTTTCGTAAAACTTAGACAGCCCTGTCCCTCAACACTACCTTCCAATAAGCTAAATGGGAACCTCTTCATATCGGCATGGATCTGCCGGAGAATCAAATCTCCCTTTAACCCTCGCGTCATCGTCCCTTCAAAATCGAGGGAGATTCCAGGACCTTCGACGTGTCCCGAGCTTCCTCGAAATACCTCCCCTTCGTAATCGAGGCTACAACCAAGGAGGAAAGGGCCAATGGAAAGGTTCTGGATCCATTGGGCTCCCTTCTTTTCTGCCTTTAAATTCCAGTCGGGCGCAGAGAGGGAAAGGGTCGCTTCATTTTTCGTAAGATGGCCGGCGAGCTGAAACTTTTCCAATTGAGGAAATCCTTTCCAAAGATCAATCCCATGATGTTTTAGGAACGCTTCGAATAGAGGCCAGTCCACCTCCGTTTCCACATCGAGCGAGGAGATAGAGCCCTCTTGCCAGATGCCATTTTCTAAGTATAGAGGAGCCCCCAAGAAGTGGGAGTGGACCGGATCGAGATGGAACCGCTCCTTCTCTTTACCCCCTTTAAGCCTTAAAAGATCGCTCGTGCCGTTTTGGAACCGAAGGTCGAAGAGGGCAATCTCCTCCTTCCACTGGATTCTGGGTGCGAAAAAAGAGGTGTCAAAAACACGGGTTCCCAAAACAACGGACAAAGAACCTGTGGCCGATAGAAGATCAATGGAATCAGCATCAGCCATAACACTGCATTCGAAATTTGAGAGTGTACAGTCCATGAAGGGGGCAAATCCTTCTGAAATCCTGCATTCTGCCTTCCACGTTTCAATGCTAACCCAAGAACCAGAGACCTCAAGGCCATTCCCTTCCGCGGCGATTTTCCCGGAAGTTTTCGGCCAAAGGGATGGAGGAATATTTCCTTCGAAGCAGGGAATCGAAAGAAAAAACGCTTCAGAATCAAACTGTCCCTTCCCGGAAAACTTAACTCCTGCAATCTCCCCTTCCAGGGAGACTGAGTTGTCTTCAATCACGGACTTCCATTTAGCGTCCCCCTCCAATGTCAGATTTCCTTGGATTGACTGAAACGCTTCGATCTCCCAATTTCCCGCCTCGTAGGAAGCTCGCTTCGCCTCGAGAGCAAAAGAGCTTCCCTCCACTTCCAGGTCTTTAACTTGAACTTTGGCCGAAAAGGGTGAGAGAAAATCATTAAACAAAACCTCTCCTTGCACCTCTCCCGAGCGCCAATTCCAATCTTTGAAGGTGGGAACAAATCCGAGCAATAGACCAATTTCCTCAGACCCCAATTGATCCCAGCCTAAGACCCATTCGGAACCGTTCCAAGAGAGGGTGCTCTTCGCCTTCCCAAATTGGCCGTTGCCGGTTAACCAATCGAGTTTTCCGTGAACGAAATACCCTTTCCCTTCCCAGGCAATGGGCAACTTTGATAATCCCTTGGCGGCAACTCCTACTCCCTCACACTTAGCTCCAAGATCGGCCCTGTAAGTCGTCAACACTTCGACTTCCCGAATTTCCGATTGCGAAGAGAGAAGATGTCCTTCCGACAGGGAAAAACGAACCTTTTGGAACAGGCCGTCTTCCCAATCACAATCAAAAAGCAAATGACCGTCGCACTGCATTTTTTTTCCCCAAGAAAAGGAGATATCTTTCCCGCTGGTGGAAAGAGAAATGCGCCTCTCGTTCAAAACGATATCCGCCCCGCC
>Ga0206988_1096_pt1 | contig 22204 bp, 13 predicted proteins | sample Alteio_BWMinCont_12_FD_153263 | JGI IMG/M metagenome (GOLD analysis project Ga0206988, IMG submission 153263) | Enriched cells from forest soil in Barre Woods Harvard Forest LTER site, Petersham, Massachusetts, United States -... | ecosystem: Environmental > Terrestrial > Soil > Temperate forest >... | reverse complement strand
TAGTGGATATGATCAGTCCTGTGGAAAGGACAAATTGCAGGGTGACCAGGGATTTTGTAAAATAGTTCTTTCCCCCCAATTTAATCCTGGTCTTTAATACTTCTACCGCTTTGCATCCTGACAATATGAGGGCGGGATAACAACCGCTCAATATGCCAACCAACAGTACCAACCCGACAATCATCCAGGAAAGCTCGGGGTACCGGGTAAAAGATAAATGAAGGTTTTTTTCTGCAAGAAAATTGAAACGGGGCAGCAGTATGATGGCCAATGCAATTCCGAGAATGGTCGATAAAACGGTTAACAATAAAGATTCGGTGAGAAACTGGGCCATTAAAGACTGTCTTGTACCTCCAAGCACCTTTCTTATTCCAACTTCCATGGTTCGACCTGAGGAGCGCCCGACGGCGAGGGTGGTGAAGTTAATGCAGGCAATGAATAAGACGGCCGTTGCAATGAACATTAGCAGCCAAATACTGGCAGGTGAAACCGAAGCTGGTCCAGGCCCCATCAGCTTTATGCCCATATGCATGTCAAGGACTGGCTGAAAGCCGAACCATATGGCAGGACCAGTCCCATTCCAGCCCATTTTCCTTATCATTGGCTCTTCTTCCGCATAATATTTTTTCCTGAAGGCGGCCAGCCTATTCTTTTCAAAGGGGAGGCTGCTTCCAGGCCTGAGCTGAACATAAGTCAGGTATCCGGCTCGATCCCAGTTGTTCACGCTCATCATCCCTGCTGGTATCGTAGACAGATAATTAAAATTGCAGAGGATCTTAAACTGTATCGTCGAATTGGGATGGACCAATGAGAGAGCCATTGGACAGCAGATAAAGGGACTATCCAGCCCAATCGTTCCGGTTGTGATTGGTGTGGTAAAGAATTTTAATTTTCAGGCTTTGGAACATGAGATCCAGCCGATGTTATTTCATCAGTTTTCCTACGCTTCTGCTCACAAATTATTTATCCGAATCAGGGCCGGGGATCCTTCGGAGACCCTGACCGCTTTGGAGGATTCATGGAAGAAATATGCCTCAGCCTACCCCTTTCAATTCAGTTTTTTAGACGAGCAACTGGATAATGATTACAAATCGGAGCGAAGGTGGGCCAGTATTGTCGGATGGGCCGGCGGAATTTCCATTTTCCTTGGCTATCTGGGCCTGTTTGGGCTTACTGCCCTGGCTGTCTTGAACCGCACGAAGGAAATCACCATGAGAAAATTATTGGGTGCATCAACCTGGATGATTACAGCGCTTCTATCCAAGGATTTCTTAAAATTGCTGTTGGTCGCCTTTACCGCAGCCATCCCGTTGACATATTGGTATATGAATAAATGGCTTCAGGACTATCCTTACCGCATGACTATTCAGTGGTGGGTATTCGCGATACCAGTGGCAACAATACTTTTATTGGCATTAATCACAATAAGTTTTAATGTAATTAAGACTGCTTCAACAAATCTGGTAAAAAGTTTGAGAACAGACGGGTGAAAGGCACAATGAACATTAACACAAGGGTCGTTGATGCTTCCAGATAACTTAACTATGCTGGTTTCTATTTTAGCGATTCCAACTTTATTCCCAGGTAAGAAATTTTGACTTCGTTACGCTTTTTCTGATTTTGTTCTAAATTCAATACAAAAGCGCCGCGCTAATACCTATAGATAGGCCAATAATGCTTATCAGCGTAAAAACTTTATGCTTCCAGAATCCCCGGAAAGCGATTTTAATATAGTTTTTTATCATGGATGAATTTTATCAGATTGATCTACCAATCTTTTGTGGCGAATAAAATGCCAAAATGATAAATTATTAATGATGAATAATATATGATCTTGACCGTTTTCCGAACTGTACCATGCTGATGCACAATCTGTCCTCTGTAGGACAGGTCATTGTAAGATAAATCTTAGCCAATTTTGGAATGTTGTTAGATCAAATACTGCTATTACACATTAAGTTTACCAATCGCTCCTTTATGAAATTGCGGGTTTTTTTCACGCATCGTACTTTGTGTTCTAAGTACATATATCCCTTATTTTGTTAGGGATAGTTGGCATAATTATCAACCAAGCGAATACCAGGTTGCTTTTCCTACTCCGCGCCTAAGTAAATGTCTATCATCAACAAGCGCTTCCAGATGCTTCTTAATAGTATTCCGGTTGGCTTCTGTCAGAACGACAACATCACTAATTGTTATACGGCCTCTTGATTTTACCAACTCCAGAATTTTCAGGGATAGTTCCGGAAGTTGACCAAACAACAATTTTTCCCTTTCTATTTTTACTTCCAATCTTTGCTTTTGTTGTTTCAGTGCCTTTAAAAAAAATAAAATCCACGGTTGCCAGTTAGGAGCATCCGCGCCCAGTGTTCCCTGTGTTTGTCTTAGTCCAAGATAATATCCTTCTTTGCTATTTTCAATCACCGCTTCCAATGAACTATAGGGAATATAGGCGTACCCGGCAGAAAGTAAAAAGTATGTCGTTAAAATTCTTGACAACCTTCCATTACCATCCTGGAACGGATGTATTGCCAGAAATTCAACGATAAAAACTGAAATGATCAGTAATGGATGTAATGTTTTTTTCTCGAATGATTCTCTTGTCCATTGCACCAATTCTGCCATTCTGAATGGAGTATCAAAGGGGCTAGCTGTTTCAAAAACAATTCCTAGGCTTTTTCCATCAGGGTCAAAAGCTTCGACGTGATTATTGTTCTTTTTATATTCTCCCCGATGCCAGCCGTCCTTTTCGCTATACTGAAGCAGATCCCTGTGAAACTGTTTGATGTAATTTTCTGTAAGAGGTATGTCTGTATAATGCTGAAAGAGGGTATTCATTACTTCAGCGTATCCTGCCACTTCCTGCTCATCTCTTGTATCGAATTTTTTTATTTTGAGATTACTGAGCAACACTTCCACTTCCTTATCACTCAATTTGCTTCCTTCAATCCTCGTAGACGAGCCTATACTTTCTATTGTTGCTACCCGCTTTAAGGATTTCAGCTGCTCAGGGGCCAATTGTCCCAACGCCCGCCAAGCACCTTTAAACTCGTCTATTTCAGCAATGAGGGCAAGGAGTTGGGGGGTAATCGGTATGTTTTGAGCATTTCTCATTTACCCGTATTGTTACCCAAAAGTACCCAGAAATTAAGATTTACCCCAATATTTACCCGGAAATACCCAAAATTTGGAAAAATCCTAAATAATTCAACGAATGACACCCGGCCATCACCCCCCAACGTTAAATATAACCACCTGCGGTTTTTTCTTTTCCGGCGTCCCTAATTCCGATTGAAGTTGCAAAGATTCCGCTAGCTCTTTCTTTATCTGCCATGCTGGAATACGTTTTGATTTACTTACCCCTCTTTGCTGCACTGAATTATTGGTTTACTTACGGACTTAATGATAGCTGCCTTCTGTTTCTCCTTTAATTTATCGGATAGGTTGGAAGATGGACTACGGAATCGCTTTCTTTCAACTGTTCTTGGTTTAAGGACCTTGCACTTAATCCAGGGACTAACTCGGTTTTGATTCAAATTTCTAGCGGACCGGACGGGCCTATGGGAAGAGAGGTAGGCGCGGCGGGTCTAGGGTTATACGCCGACTAGAAATTGGCTGTGGATGTATTGCACCACATCCGTCAGGTTTTGGGATTGTTCGAACACCTGGAGCTGCCGGTCGGCTCCGGTTCCCTTTTCCAGGATTTGGTGCACGTAGGTAAGGGCGTGGCGGCTGCCTAAGGGATCTACCACATCGTCAATAAAATCCATGAGCTCGTAAATCAGGACCCGCGTGTTGACTTCCGCTTCGATTCCAAAATCAATCAGGCTGCCGTCCAATCCATACCGGCTCGCGCGCCATTTGTTCTCATTGACCAGCGCCCGCTGGTAAATCATGTAGTTCATGTTCTTGGACCTCAACTGGAACAATTTTGCGCAGACCCCTTGAAAGAGCGCCGCGATGGCAATCGTCTCTTCCACCGTCATGGGAACATCGCAAATCCGGAATTCCACGGTATTGAAGAAGGGATGTACCCGCAGGTCCCACCAGATCTTCTTGGCGTTGTCGATGCAGTTGGTCTTGATCAGCAGTTTAACATAGCGGTCATAAGCTTCGATGCTTTCGAAATAGTCCGGGATCCCGGTTCGCGGGAATTTGTCAAATACTTTGGTCCGAAAGGACTTGTATCCCGTTTTCCTTCCTTCCCAGAACGGCGAATTCGTGCTGAGCGCGTAGATATGGGGAAGAAAATACCTCGCGGAATTGGCGATGTGGACGGCCATATCCCGGGTTTCCATTCCCACGTGCACGTGCAGGCCGAAGATGAGGTTGCTGCGCGCCGCCTCCTGTAGTTCGTTGACGATCTCGTTGTACCGGACTTGATCGGTGATGAGCTGACTCTCCCAATGGCTGAAGGGATGGGTTCCCGAAGCGCCCATCCAGAGGCCCAGGTTGTCGGCGATCTCGGAAATCGTCTTGCGCAAAAGGGATACGTCCTGATAGGCTTCGGAGACATTCTGGCAGATATCCGTGCCTACTTCCACGACAGCCTGGTGCATTTCGGCCTTTACTTTGTCTTTGATGACTTTATGCCCTTCCTGCACGATCTTTTGCTCATGGCTCTTCAGTTCCTTGGTTACCGGGTCCACCACCATGTATTCTTCCTCTATTCCCAGGGTGAAATGCTTGTAGTTGACGTTGGCCATATCGAATAATTTGAGATGAAGGACAAAGCCGCATCAAAGCAGCTGCCGCTTGGCGCTGCCCCGCTTGATGTATTCTCCCCAGGTCAGGTTATCGGCGCCTTCCTGGTGCGCCGAAGCCCGCTCGATCGCATAATTGGCGGCGGTCTCGACGACCCATTCGAAATTTTCTTCTCCCACGCTGGACTTCTCGGCATCCGGTGCCGGATTGCAGAAATCGATGGCATAGGGAACTCCGTCGCGTATGGCCAGTTCCACCGTATTGAAGTCATATCCCAGGTATTGGTTGATCCGCAATACAATCTGCTCCATAAGCTTCAGTCGTTCAGCCGAAGGTTTGAATTCGCTGGTATAGCGCAGGTGATGCGGATTGCGGGGTTCATACGGCATGATCCTGACGTATTTGCCGCCGATGCAATAGCAACGATAATATTCTTCGAACACGATCTCTTCCTGCAACAACATGACCAGCTCTCCCGTCTCGCTGTGTTTCTGGAAAAAGTCTTCCGCACTTTTCAATTTGTATACGTTCTTCCAGCCTCCGCCCGCGAAGGGCTTCATGTAGGCCGGGAAACCGATGTACTTGAAAATCCCTTCCCAGTCCAAGGGAAAGGCCAGATTGCTGAAGGATTGATCGCTGGTATCCGCCGGATGATCCCGGGAAGGCAGGATCACGGTCTTGGGCACCGGAACCCCGATTCGGACGGCCAGGCAATTGTTGAAAAATTTTTCATCGGCGCTCCACCAGAAGGGATTGTTGATCACGGCCGTTCCACCTAGTGCGGCGTTTTTCAGGTAGGCCCGGTAGAAGGGCACGTCCTGGGAAATCCGGTCCACGATGACGGCGTAACCGCTGGGCACTGCCTGGACCACCTTGTCGATGCGGACGGGCTCCGCGTGTATTCCCGGTAAATTCTTGCTGTTGACCTTTTCGGCGAAGGCCATGGGGAAACTTCTTTCCTGTCCGAATAGTACGCCGATCTTTTTCATCTGCTCATGATTTGGCCCGGATCTTGGTGCCGGGTGGGTTTGTGATGGCTCCCTGGTTCCGATTCTGTCTCTGCCTGGCAGTCAGGTTCAGGAGGGCAGGAGGGAAAGGTAGTGGGGGAACATGGTTCTCCAGACCGGCCAGTCGTGGACAGCTCCGGGCCGGATATCCAGCCAGTGTTCGATTTGTTTTTGATGCAGGATGCCACTGAGGCGCTCGTTCTCTGCCCGGCAAATATCGTGTTCTCCCGCTCCCAGGATAATGCCCATCCTCCAGAGGTCGGGATCCGAATCTCCCGGGAGAAAATCTGCCGGGTTATTGTAGTACACGTTATCGTCATAGTACCCGTCAACGAACTGTTTGATGTCAAAAGCCCCGCTCATGGAGAAGCAGTGGCTGGTCAGTCCCGGATGCCGGAAAGCGAAATTGACCGCATGGTACCCGCCAAAACTGCATCCCGCCGTGGCGATCCGGGAATATCCCGTTTCGTATTGCGCCCGTGGGGCAATTTCCGTTTGGACCATCCGGTCGTAGCAGGAATGGTTAAATGCGCGGACTGATGGAGGGATGGACTTATCATACCAGCTCCAGGCATCAATGCTGTCTGGGCAATAAATTCGCACTTTTCCCTGCTCCAGAAACCAGCGGGCCGCTTCGATAAGGCCCTCGTCTTTGTTTTGGTAATACGCTCCCTTGGAGGTCGGAAACAGGATCAGGGGCTGACCGCCATGTCCGAAGACCAGCATGTCAAAATCCCTGCCTATTGACTCGGAATTCCATTGATGATGTTCTTCGTGTATACCCATGATGCAGGAGGCTCTGACCAAATTTATCGGCTATAGCGCGAATAAACAAATCCCATTTGCCAAATCAGTGACGGAAAGAATTTGATGTCGGCGGGATCAGCGACATTTCCCTATTTTTGGAAACATGGAGACTGAAAAAGAATGGCCTTCACTGAGCGAGTCCATGGCCCTTCCATCCACGCATCTTCAACGCACCGTGACCGTGGATCTCTACCTGCCACCCACCAATTCCGGTGAGCCGGTCTGCCTGCTGCTGATCAATGACGGGCAGGATATGGATTCCCTGGGCCTGGCTCCCCTGCTGGCGGAACTTTACGAATCGAATCGGATCCGACCCCTGCTCTGCGCGGCAATCCACGCCGGTCCCAATCGAAAGCTGGAATATGGCACGGCGCACATGCAGGATTACAAGGGAAGGGGATCCCTGGCTCCGCAGTACAGCCGCTTTATCATCGAAGAGTTATTGCCAGGCATTCGTTCGGCCTATGCCCAATGGTCCTGGAGAGAACAGGCCTTTGCCGGGTTTTCTCTCGGGGCGTTGAGTGCTTTGGACATCGTGTGGAACCATCCCCAACAATTTTCCACGGCTGGTCTTTTTTCCGGCTCTTTCTGGTGGAGAAGCCGCGATAAATTGGATGCGGAATACCGGGATGAGAACGACCGGATCATGCACAGGCAAATCAGCCAGGGCATACATTATCCCTGGCTGCGCTTTTTCTTCGAATGCGGGGGCGCCGATGAATCCGAGGACCGGAACCAGAACGGAGTGATTGATTCGATCGATGACACCCTGGACCTCATCCGGGTACTGACGGATAAAGGCTATGATCCGCAGACGCAGATCCGATACCTCCAACTAGACGAGGGCCGACACGACATCAGCACCTGGGCGATGGCCATGCCGGAATTTATAGAATGGGGCTGGGGGAATCAGATGAGCCGGTGACCCCGGTCTCAGCAGGGGGAACTCCTTTCTTGCAAAACCTACTGAACGTAAACCGTTTTATTTTTCACGCCCGCGTCGGATTCGATCAGGTTGCCCTGCTCGCTGGAAAAACTCAGCTGGTAAATGAAATACCCCGTTATACTGAGCTTTGTCTTAGCTGGAACGTTGGTCGCCCCGGGCAGCAGGATCGTCGAATTCCAACCGTAGAGATTATTCGCGTTTGCACCAATCGTCCGGCTGAGCTTCACCGGGGAAGCAGCCGATCCGTAGGAATACGTCACCGATGAGCCGGAAACCGTATACGTTACCGTCAAGTAAACATAGATTGCCTTCGTCGTGTCGTATATCGTCCCGGCAGCGTTTAGGTAAATGGTATCCCCCACGTTGACCGTATCTTCCGTATGGTTGAGGGAGCTTACCGCAAAATTGACTGGGACCGGCGGCGTATAGGCAGGAAGGTTGGTCACTTTGTTGCAGGCTGCCCCGATCAAGACCGAAACCAGGGCATACAAAAATGTCTTTTTCATTCTGATTTTTTGATTAGTCATCTGGTTGAGTCCTTTTAATTGAACAAATACCTGATCCCGATCTGCATCTGCCAGCGGGAATAAATGCTGGTGCTGTTGGAATAACTGTTGACCAGGGGGACCAAATTCGTGGGGTCCGCGTAGGGGAAGGAAAACAAGGGCGTCTTGTTGTCTGCCGCCATGCCTTCGAATTTGAGGAAATTGCTGATGTTGCTCGTCTTGACCAGACCCCAATACCGGTTCAGGAAATTTCCGACATTGATCACATCCAAGCTGATCCGCAAGGTGTGCTTGTCCCGGTCGGCCTTGTTACCCGTATAGAAATAGACATCTTCCGTGATGTTCATGTCCAAATGCTTGAAGTAAGGATAGACCACGGAATTGGCTTGCGCGTATTGCCCCTTGTGCTTGTAGAGGTAGTGGTCCTGATTGATGAAATTGCTCAGCTGAGTCCAGATCTGCGATGAGGTCCGGGGGTCGGTAGCCGTGCCGGAGGTGATGCCGGTCTGGGTGGCCTTGTTGTAGGATCCTACATCGATCAGATTGATCTCGTTGGAGTTTCTTGGAATGTAGATCAGGTCATTGCCCGTATTGCCGTCCCCGTTCAGGTCGCCGTTATACACGTAGGAAGTGACACCAGCGGGAGCAGCCTCGAAAATGGCCCCGACCGAAGTAGCAAAATGTTTGGCGTATTCGATGCGGTAATTGACCTCGGCGATGATCCGATTGGGCTGGTACCAGGAAGGGCGCGCCAGAGTGGGGGCGTTCGGATCGGTATTCGATACCGCCCGAGCAGACCAGAGGGAGCTGGCCGTACTGCCGTTTTCGATCGCCGTTTTGGTGTCGCTGCGGGTGTAGGCCGCACTCACGTACAGGTGCCGGAAGGTCTTCTGTATCCGGAAGGTGGCCGCATAAGAATAGCCCATGTTGGTATTGGCCAGGAGGATGGCGTTCCCCAGGTTGGGGTCAGAGAGGGTGCTGCCATTATAATATTTATTGCTGTTGTTGGTCCCGCTGACCGAAGTGGGCGTGGTATTGTATCGCATCCGGGTGTCCGGGCCATTGCTGATGGCAAAACCATTCGATTCGTTCAGGTTCACATTGGACATATACGCCGCATTGATGTCCTTGGAGTAGGTGAATTCCCCGGTGATCACCCAGTCGTCCCCCAGTTTTTTATCGAGACCCACGCTGGTTCGGAGTTTCGTGGGGTACTTGAAATTCTTGGAGGTTACGTCCACCGAATAGCCGGTCGGCGTGGAAGTTTGCGACAGGCTATGCGTAGTCAGGTAGTTGCTTAGGCCATTGGTGGGGTTGGGATAAAAGGTTGCGTTGCTTTCCGTGAATGAGCCGAACTGCACTCCGTTGTTGGCCGCCTGGTTCTCTACCCACACGAAGGGCGGGGCCCCTTCGAATACGCCAGCGCCACCGCGCAGCTGCCAGGTCCGATCTCCCATAATGTCCCAGTTGAAGCCGATTCGGGGAGAAACGATCAGGAAACTTTCGGGGGCGCTGCCCACATTATAGGTAGCTCCATTTTTGAAGGGCAAGACGTCGAAACTGTCGTTATTCGTGAATTTGTTTTCGTAAGTCGTATAATCGAAGCGCAGGCCATAGGTAACCGTAAATGTTTTGCTGGCCCTCCATTTATCCTGGATGAACAAACTGATGTTGGTCGCCCCGGCATAGGCCCAGGGGAATGCGCCGCCCTTAAGCGTCGAGTATTGCTGATAATAGCTATTGGCCGGCTGACCGCTAAGAAAGCCATCCAGGCTGTTGAATTGGTAAACCCCGTTAAAGCCCGGCGCGAAAGCGTTCTGGTATTTCTTGTAGCTGTCCTGGGTCCCCAGGGTGATCTCATGTCCGCCCTTGTAAAAAGTGAAGATGTCCGTGAACTGGTAGGAGTCCATGAACAGGTTGTTGTTGTAGGTATAGGGCTCATAACCGAAGGTCGTATAGATATTATTGCTGTTCAGGATATCCACGAGCGGAAAAGCGGCGGAAGCATGCGGGGAACGGAAATCCCGTTCTTGGGTATAGCCAAGTTGGATCTTGTTGGATGCTTTGTTGCTCAGGCGCGTGTTGAGCTCGGCGATATAAATCTTCAAGTCATTGTTGATGCGGTAGCCGCTGCCGTAAAAAGGCATGGCAAATGTTCCCGGCTGCCCTCCGGTAACCTGGCCGCTGCCCGGCCGACTGGTGCTCGCGAACTGGTCCGCATAGGATTTGAGGTAATTGTATTTGATGGAAAACGTATTGGAGTTGTCGACGTTCCAGTCCAGCCGTGCGTTGATCTTGTAACTGTTCGTTTTGAAGGAATAACCCTGGAAAGAGCCTGGGCTTAGGTTATACGTGCTTTGCAGGTAGCTCGCCAGGGCCGTCAGGGTGTCGGAGTTGGCCTGCGATACCACGCCCGGCTGTGGCGGCGTGTTGGCATTGGACGCGATGACGCTGGTGGCCGGAGCGTTCTGCAGGTCTTGCTCCGCATTGATGAAAAAGAACAGCTTGTTGCGCAAGAGGGGGCCTCCAAGGCTGGCGCCGAGGACGTTGAAAGAAAAAGGCGTCTTGGCCACGGTGATGTCGTCCACGTTGTAGCCGATGGTGCCCGGCCCCTTGATGTAGTCATAAAAAGTCCCGCGGAATTGGTTGGTGCCGCTTCGGGTTACCGAATTGAGCAGGGCCCCGGTGAACCCACCTTCCCGCACATCATAGGGCGCTATGTTAACCTGGATTTGGTCGATCGCGTCCAGCGCGATGGGCTGGGCAAAGGCCTGGCCACCCAGGGTTCCGGAAAGTCCAAAGGAGTTGTTGAAATCGGCTCCGTCCACGGTGATGTTGTTGAACGATGAACTCGTGCCGCTGAAACTCATTCCGCTGGCACTACCTCCATTATTGTTGGCCGTCGGCTCGAGCCGGGCAAAATCCTGGATCGAGCGATTGATGGTGGGCAGCTGTTCGATCTGGGCGTGCGTAATGAATTCCTGGCTGCCAGTATGGGCATTGTTGAAGATCTTGTTCTGCCGGCCGGCGGGTATGACTACTTCCGCCAATTCTTTAGCGGTGGGAACCATCAAGAAATCGGAAGTAAAATCCTGGCCAATCAGCAAGGTGATGTTCTCCTGCTTTTGCTCCTGGAACCCGACATAGGTGACCGTTAGGGTGTAGGGGCCGCCCACCCGCAGTCCGGGCAGGTTGAACCGGCCATCACGGCGCGTGGTTGTCGTGTACTTGGTGCCGGTGGGACCGTGTAGGGCTACCACCGTGGCTGCGGGCAACCCTTCTTTGCCGTCGGAGACCGTTCCCAAAATCTGTGACGTTGTTTCCTGGGCAAACAAGCAATACATGCTCAGGACAGAACACGCCGTTAACAACAAGTGCTTTATCATAAAAGGGGATTTTCCAAGAACAAAGAAACTATTTACCGTTTTGGTACTGCTAGGCAGCTGATTAAATTATTATTAACAGGATGGAAGCGGGTCGTTGACGTTTATCCGGGCGGATCACTTGCAGATAAGGCAGTTCAGGGTTGCAATCTTCCGTTTTTTTTTCAATTGGCCAACTCAAAAAACTTCTTAACGCAAGCAGCGATTCCAAGGGTCCATTTGTCCGATCAACCCCCTGAATTCCTGCTCCGGGGCATCCTTCAGGCAATCCCACAACGGTAGGGGGAATCGGAGCGCAAAAATCACGGACTCAGGAGCTTAGCAGGGCAACCCCCCACCGCCAATATTCGTTATCTTTGTAAAGCAAAAAGTTCCTATGCTCGACACCATAGAAAGCGCCGTAGAAGATATCCGGGAGGGCAAACTGGTCATCGTCGTAGACGATGAAGACCGTGAAAATGAAGGGGATTTCATCACTGCAGCCCAAAACGTTACGCCCGAGGTCATCAATTTCATGAGCAAGCAGGGTAGGGGCCTGATCTGTGCTCCCCTGATCGAAGAGCGTTGCGATGAACTGGAATTGGAACTGATGGTCAACAACAATACCGCCCTGCATGAAACGGCCTTTACCGTTTCGGTAGACCTGCTCGGCCACGGCTGCACGACCGGTATCTCCGCCCACGACCGGGCCAAAACCGTTCAGGCGCTAATCGAAAGGTCCACCCGGCCCTCCGATCTGGGAAGGCCCGGTCATATTTTCCCCCTGCGGGCTAAGAAAGGAGGCGTCTTGCGTCGTTCCGGCCATACGGAAGCCACAATCGATCTGACGCGACTGGCTGGATTCGACCCTCCCTATGGAGGGGTTCTTGTGGAGATCATGGGCGAGGATGGCAATATGGCCCGCCTTCCCCAGTTGCGGGACCTGGCCAAGCGCTTTGATTTCAAACTGATATCCATTCGCGACCTGATCGAGTTCCGCCTGAAGACGGACTCCCTGATCGAAGAGATCGTCCGCGTCGATATGCCGACCCGGTATGGCCACTTTAAATTGATTGCATTCCGGGAGAAAAATACCAGCAACGAACACCTGGCCCTGATCAAGGGTGAATGGCAAAAAGAAGAGACCGTACTGGTGCGGGTCCATTCCTCCTGCTTTACCGGGGATATACTGGGATCCCTGCGCTGCGACTGCGGGGAACAGCTGCACAGAGCCATGCAAATGGTCGACGCCCGGGGCAAGGGGGCCATTCTGTATATGAACCAGGAGGGTCGCGGAATCGGCCTGGTGAACAAACTGAAAGCCTATAAGCTGCAGGAAAATGGACTGGATACCGTGGAAGCCAATCTCCATCTCGGATTTCCTATGGACAAGCGCGACTACGGTGTCGGAGCGCAGATCCTGCGCTACCTCGGAATCACCCGGATCAGCCTGCTCAGCAATAATCCCAAAAAAAGAGCCGGGCTGGCTGGCTATGGGCTAGAGATCGTAGACACCGTGCCCATCGAAGTGGATCCCAATCCCCACAACGAAAAATACCTGCAGACCAAGCGCGACAAGCTCGGCCACGAAATCCTCAAATAGGGCAGTAAGCCGGAAAAAGAGTATATCGTCCCGAGGCATTGGGTTTCCCAGATTCTTTCAACCGATCAATTCCGTCGTATGCGCAGTTATGCTGATTCTTTAAGAATTCCAGCAAATTCAACTATTCTTGTCCAGGCAATGTGGAAATCACCCGTTTGAATATCTCATACCAGTCGCAGCAAACCAAACCACCTATTTCATGTTCAGCTTCAATGTCCGCATGGCGTGGCGCGCCCTCATGAAGAACAAAGCGTTTTCGCTCATCAATATATTGGGCTTGTCTTTGGGGTTGGCCATGTGCCTATCCATCATTTTTTTTGTAATCGACGAACTCCAATTTGACCGTTATAATAGCAAAGCCAATAGGATATTCAGATTAAATTCGGACGTCCGCTTTGGCAATAAGGAGATGTCCTTCGCGCGATGCGGCTCCGGAGTAGCTGCCGCCCTCATGCACCAATTTCCGGAAGTGGAAAATGCCATCCGGCTGGCTGCCGCTGCAAATACGCGCTTCAAAAAGGGGGATGAAGGGATCGAGGAAGATGACGTCATCTACAGTGACCCGGCGATTTTCGATGTATTCAGCTTGCCACTGCTGGAGGGGGATCCGAAAACCGCACTCGGGGCTCCCCGTTCGGCGGTCATTTCCGAAAGCAGCGCCCGGAAGTATTTTGGTACGACCCAGGTTTTGGGAAAGACCCTCGAACTACTCAATGACCACAGCTTGTGGAAAATTACCGGGATGATGCGCAATATGCCCCTCCAATCTCATTTTAAGGCGGATTTTTTTCTATCCTTCATAACCCTTCCGCAATATCGGGAGGCTAATTTCACTTCTCTTTCTTGCAATACCTATCTATTGCTCAAGCCAGGTGCGAATGTCAAAAAGCTCGAAACAAAATTTCCGGCTTTCTTAAAAGCGGCAGTTGCTAGCCAGCCAGGCGGATGGGACATGGATGCCTTTGAGCGCGGGGGCAACTACCTTCGGTTGAATGCGACTCCTCTGACTTCCATTCACCTGGAATCCGACCGGTTGTATGAATTGGGGCATAATGATAATATCCAATACATATACATCTTTTCCGCGCTCGCGTTAGTCGTCCTGGTGGTAGCCTGCATTAATTATATGAACCTGTCGACGGCCCGGTCCGCCTACCGGTCCCGGGAGATTGGAGTGCGCAAGGTTCTGGGTTCTTCCCGAAGGAGTTTGATCTTCCAGTTTATGTCGGAATCCTTACTCGTAACCGGAACGGCCAGCCTGATCGCAGCTGCATTGAGTATTGCCTTTCTGCCTGTTTTCAATCGGTTGTCTGGAAAGGAACTAGACTTGAATTCACAATTGGCCAGCTGGCTTTTGGGATCACTTATTTCCATAATCTTCATAGTTGGCATTCTCGCCGGTTCCTATCCCTCATTTTTTCTTTCCGGATTCCGGCCGGTGAATGCCCTGAAGGGTAGGCCGGCAAGGGGTTCGAAGGGTGGGGGGCTTCGCAGCATTTTGGTGGTTTTCCAATTTTCCGCATCCATTTTTCTTATTTCCGCGTCCCTGGTCATATATAGTCAACTGCATTTTATACAAAGCAGAGACCTTGGGTTTAACCGCAATCAGGTTTTGATCGTCAAAAGGATTGATATCCTGGACAATCCGCGCATCTTCAAGCAGGCCGTGAAACAAATGCCGGGTGTGGTAAATGCCACCCTGAGTAGTTTTCAACCCACGGGCACGAATCGATGGCCAAATTTTTTGACCAAAGAAGAAAATGGCGGCGGGGGATTGTCCACCGAAATCTGGCCCATTGACGAAGATTATTTGAATACCATGGGCATGAGCCTTTCTAGGGGGCGGAACTTTTCAATCCAAATCCCGACCGATTCATCCGCCCTGATCATCAATGAGGCTGCTGCAAAATCCCTTGGTTATTTCCAAGATCCCTTGGATAAATTGGTTTATTATCAGCACGACAAAACATATCATATCATTGGCGTGGTTAAAGACTTCAATTTTAGTTCCCTCCGGGAAAATATTACGCCCTTGGTTATGATGCTGGGTAATAATGCCGATGCAATGAGTATCCGGGTGCATAGTGACCATCTGCCCGATTTGTTGGCCCGGATGGAAAATAAATGGAGGGAGCTGTCCAATAACCAACCGTTTGCGTATTCGTTTATGGACGAGGATTTCGACGCGATTTACGGTACGGAACAACGCATGGGCAGCATATTTTTCATTTTCACCGGTATGGCCGTTCTCATTGCCTGCTTGGGTCTTTTGGGCCTCGCTGCCTACGCTGCGGAGCAGAGAAACAAAGAGATCAGTATTCGTAAAATTTTGGGGGCAGACATATCTTCCCTGGTCGCCATGTTGTCCAGAGATTTCTTAAAACCTGTGGTTATTTCTGTCGTAATAAGCATTCCTGCATCCTGGTATATTATGCAAAAATGGCTGGAGCACTTTGCCTATCGGGAAAATATGCCCTGGCGGATGTTTGTGTTGGCTTCCATAGGTGCCCTATTTACCGCTATTCTGACGATTTCTGCACAATCCATTAAAGCGGCACGGGTAAATCCTGTACAAAACTTGAAGACCGAATAAGGGTCGCTTGGGCGGTTCCAGGCCTGCGGTACTTCTACTTTCGACGGGCCGCCTAATGAATTCGAATACTCGTTGAACTTCCCCGCTCTATATGCTGTTACACCCACGAAAGTAGTATTGCCGGACCTCACGCATTACCCTATCTTCGGTCATATTGGAGCTTCTTATCGGAAAGCGCTTCATTTTTTCACTATTTAATTTTCCTTATGGTTCCTAGTTATCCCACCATGCATCCACCCGATGAATACAAAGACACCACCTGGGAATTCGACACCTCGGAAGGAGGGGAGTTTGACGCCTTGGTCTTCGCCGCGGGCAAGGGCAGCTTCTACATTAAGGATTCGCATGATCCGGACGGGATCGTTCATGAAATGCTTTTTGTCGGTCTGGGACTATCCACGGGCAAGGGACCCATTCCGTTTGGGGTCGGAGGATCTTTTTCCACGCCGGACATGTATAGCGCGGGAGTGGGCAAGATTAAGACGCGGAAAGCAGGGGGAATCGTTACGCTCGCGGATTTTCAGGGGGTCCATACCGGCTACATTTGTTCGGTAGCGGGAGGCTTACTCAAACTGGCGGGAAGCCTGACGGCGGTGTATTTCGGAGCCTGGGAGGAAGTGGCCGCCGGTACGATTATGGGAAATACCTGGGTCGCCGTGGGCGTTGGAATTACCTGGTTGCCCTGCATATTTACCATCGATCCCTGATTGGCCTTATGTGTTGCTGCGACAAGACGCCGAACAAACCCAAAGTACATCTTCACCTATTTTTCCCATTTTCGGGATCGGCAAACAGTCATTTAGTGGACCGGAGATGGTGCGAAAAATGGTCAGTCTGGTCTATGGATTGTTGGCCGTGCCCTGCTGTTCGGTGGAGGCTGCCGGAGCGGGGGTTGTTGCTGCAGGTTTCGGAGTTGGTTTTTTCTTGCTTTTGAACAATTCATCCAGACGGTCGAAATCCAGCCCGCGGTAGGAGATGCTGGTTCCGGTACTATTGGTCGTGTGATTGCCGACGGAAAGGTAATTATAGGAGTCGCGGTAAAATACCGTCAGCACCACCCGGCCGTTGGGCGTAACCTTCCATTCCGCATTGATATCCGGCAAAAATTGCACGGAGGTGGATTGCAGTTGCTGGGCCGTTAGTCCAAAATCCAGGGCGCTTCCTAAGGTAAATGTGAGCCGCTCATTGAGGAAGCTCTTCATTACGGAAAGGTTCAGGTTGGTCCGGTTGTAGACGGAGTTGGGATCGGCGGTTTCGTCCAGGCTGGCATAATAAAATGAAGTATTCAGATTGACGCGAAGGCTCTTGTCCTTAAAGGCTTTCTGAAATGCATTGGAAAATTGTTTGCTCAAGACATTCGACAGGGCTCCCGAAATGCTGTTCACGAAGATGCCGCCCACGGCGGTGTTCGCGTTGAAGGTGTTGGCACTATTGGTCAGCGGACCGAAGCTGTTCAGTACAATCAGGAAGGCGACCTGCTTGTTCAACTCATTGGGATCGCTCTGGATCTTTTCCAAGATGCCCTGGGTCTCTTGGTCGTTCTTCAGAGGGCTATTGGGAGGCAGGGAGATCTGGAAGCTGATGTCCGGGCGCAGGAGGCGGTTGGTCAGGGTTGCGGTAACCAGCACCGGTCCGTGGTAACTCTTGACAAAGCTGTTGTGAACGATCACTCCGGAGTTGCCGGAATTGAAACCCAGGTCGCTGAACTGAACGTTTTCTGCCATATACACCGCTTCAATATAGATATTGGCGTCATAAGGGCTTCCGGACCAGCGGATATAATTTCCCGAACTTTGACTCAGGGTAAAGGGCTTGTGTATTAAGGACTGGAACGTGAAATTGTAATTGCCCCGTTCTATTTCGTACTGTCCCCGGATGTCCAAATCCCGGTTGGTCCCCGCCAAAATTGTCAGGTTGCCGTGACCGTTAGCCTTGATGATGTCCTTCGTCAGGGGGTCGATGATTACATAAACGTTGGCATAGTTATTCGCCGTCAGGTTGAGTTTGATATTGAGGTCTGTAGAGCCGGCAACCCCCGGAGCATTTCTCATTTCCTTGCCGTACTGCTTCCATACGATGAAGTTGGCTTCGTCGCTTTCTCTTCCGCTGGTCATGGGCAGGTACAGGTTGGAACTATCCACCGGCTGCCCGGTAAGATCCAGCAGTAAGTTCTCTTGCGGACCCTTGAGGGTAACGGAAGCCCGGGCGATCACATTGCCGTAAAATTGGCTGTTGTCGGTAACTCGTGTATTTAAGACCAGGAGGCGGTTCGTGTTCATGGAAAAATCGAATCGCAGGTCGCTGAAACCATGATGGAAGAGCCTGCCCCGGAAGTCGGCGCTATTCCCCAGGGTGTCTTTGATGCGTACCGTTCCGAAATCCAGGGTATCGGGCCGGAAATCCAGGTTGGCCGAAGGGATCTTGTAGACGCACCGGGTGTAGTTGACCCGGAAACTGCCGTCCTTAAGTTGCAGCTTGCCCAGGTATTTCAAATGATCGGAACTGCCCACGATACGCAGTTGACCGGACGCATAGCCGTCCAGGTTGCTGAACAAGTTTCCCAAATATTTTTGCAAAATATCAATCCGGGTGTCGGCCAGGTCCGGTATGTTGATGTCGATCGGCGGAGTTCCCAAGCTGTCGGGGGGGCTGAATACCCCTTTAAGGTCAAAGTGGAAATCCTTGTTTTGCGAGTGAACGGCCAGGTTCGCAATGCGGGTCGCCCGGTCGTAGTCCGCCGTCAGGCCGAGCCGGCCCACCGAATCATTGTCCAGCCGGAATTGTTCGGCCGCGCCGGAAAACTGGAACAGGGGTTTGTCGAAGGGATGCTGGACCTCTGCATGACCGCTCAGCAGGCCCTCCAGGCGATCATCTTTTTCCAGGTATGGGGAGAAATCGCCGATGTTGATGCGGCTCAGGTCAATATGGATATCGTTCCAGTTGCCCTGGTTGGAGGGCACGGTGCTGATGAGTATCTGCTGATCGGCGTGATAGATTCGAAGGGACTCGGCGGTCAGCACGTCCTTGCGGAAGGAGATTTCACCGCCCCGGTCGATCGTCCACTGTTTGCTGTTGATGGAAAATGTGGTAGGGTTGAATCGTACCTGGATCCCGTCCGTTTCGGTTTGGACTTGTGCGGATATATTGGCGGACGTAAGCGTCTGGTTAGCGCTTGTCGAAACCCGGAGGTCCGATCGGTCATTGATCGAATGCAGCAGGATATGCGTGGAAGGAAAATGCAGGCTGTCGCTCAAATATACTTCTCCCATATCCGTCTCCAAAGCCATGCTGTCGAAATTTCCACGGCCCTTTACCTTGACGTCGTAGAAAGCTACGTTCTTGTAATTGAATTGGGGCACTTCCGCGTTCAGGTCGAGCAGGTTCTGGCGGCTGTCGATCCGCCCCGTGATGTTTGAAAAGTTGAATCCCCTGACGTCCTTGCTGAACAGGTCCACGTACTGGTCCACGTTTCGGGTCGTAATCACGAAGCTGAAATTCTGATTCGTCGAAAGGGTGCTAGCGGGTTTGACATAACTCGGGTAATATTTATGCAGGAAAGTCTGAAAAGCGGAAGGAAGCTGTTTGATGGAAAACTCGCCGACCAACGCACCTTCGAATTCGTTGCTAACCACCGTGATCGTCTTGTTGCTGTCGATGATCTCCGATTCCAGCTTCAGCGAATCAAAGGATATCCGCTGTCCCTTCTTGAACAGAGACGCGTCATAGATCCGGGCACTTCCGAGGAAGTTGTCGATATCGTCGCCGGTGAAATTAAAACGAACTTTACCGTCGAACTTCACTTCATCCTGGGTAAAATGCAAGGCCTGCAAATTCAGGTGATCAACCGTTGCGGTAAAATCGAAACGCGGCAATTGCTGGCTGAAATCGATCAGGCCGTTTAGTTGCGCGGTCAGGTTGGAGTCCGCCGATATGATCTGCCCGTTAAATTTCCTCCCTGCGATCGTGCCGTTTACCTGGAGCCCTTCATAGCTGTATTTATTGAAGTCCAGCCGATGGACAATGCCGTCCAAGGTTGCGTTTAATGTCTTGGACTCGAGACCGCTCCCGTGAACCTTGCCCTGGAAGGACAGTTTTCCGATATCGTCGTTATCCAGGAACTGGCCCAGATCCAGGTTTTCCGAAGTCAAGTCTCCGGAATACACGGTCGGCTGGCCTTTGCCAAATTTCATATTCAAGTTGCAGACGATTTGTCCCAGGTTAGTCTCCAAGGTTCCGGAAGTCACGAAATCGTTTACACGTCCGGTAAAATTACCGGTGAAGCGAAGCGAAGTCACGCGATCCAGCCGGGGGAAGACAATCTTTCGCAATCCGGGAATCATCGAGGCCACATCGGCGTAGGTCGTCCGGAAATCGTTGGACTTGAAATCAATAAAAGTGTGTTGAATATCCGGTAATCCTTTCAGGTGAATATTTCCGTTCAGCAGGGTGTTTTGCCCGGCAAAAAGCCGCAGGTTATTGCCCTGCAAGTCGCTGACGGATCCCCGGATGATCCCGGTCAGCCGGATCGTTTTTTTCCAGCCTTTCAGGCTTGGCGCGAAATAGGCGATGTCATCGCTGCTCACATAGGCGTCGTTGAAATCCCCATCCATCCTCACCTTGTTCAGGTAATCGTCCATGTCGTCGAAACTGTTGTAGTGCATCGCAAAATAGTTCCGCAAATGGCTTCTTCCCGTAACAAGGTCCAGCCGGCTGAATTCCATCAGCTCCGGGTCGGCCTTGAGATTGGCCGAGAGTTTTTCCACTGCGAACCCGCTCCTTTCTTTGGTGCTCAGGCTCACCTGAGCCCGAATGGTATCGCCGGTTAAACGCAGGTTTCGCAGGTTCCAGTCAATGGCGGAAAAATAGATGTGGTGCCCGTCAAAATATGGGTCGACATGGGGGTCGGTAACTTTATCGTTGCGGAAGGATCCGTTGGCGATCAGGAGCTGCTGCACGGTCAGGTCCCAATGAGAGGGATTCCAGCGCAAATGATTGGGATCGTCCTTGATCAGGAGATAAGGCGGAGGGTTGGGCCGCAGCGCGTCGTAGCTGCGGATCGCAAACTCGGGTTGGGTGAATTGGATGAATTTGAGGCGAGCGACTTTGCGACTGAAGTCCAGGGTATCCGCGTATATGCTCAGCGAATTCAGGCTGAGTTCCATGTCTTCTCCCCTCCACTGGTCCCGCTTGAGGAAATGCAGATGTGTAAGCTCTAGTTCCCGCAGACTCAGCTCAATGCCTTTTTTTTCTGGCAATGGGGAAGAACCCGCAAAATAATTACTTAGGAATTGGAAGTTCCAGACCGAATCCCTGCGGTAGAACCGGATATCGGCATGGTCCAGGGCAATGTACCGGAGGACTGCTTTGTCCTTCAAAAAGAACCAGTCTGTGATATTTACCCGGACTTCTCCGGCATGAAGCAGGGTATCCCGGTTCCGGTCCTCAACCAGAACGTCTTGCAGGACCATGCGATTAAAGAGGGAAAAATCAACATGTCCGACCTGGATCCGGGTATGCAGATTGCGGGAAAGCTTGGATGTAACGCTGGAAATCAGCCAGTTCTGAACAATAGGGGTTTGGATCAACAGCCAGCTCATTACAATCAACAGCAAGAGAGTCAATAGAGTATACCGGAGTATTTTCCAGAGTCTTTTCAGAAAGGGGAGATTGGGTGATGTAAAAGTAGGCAAACACGCTAGACGTGCAAATTCAGTACCAAAGGCGCCCATTCCGGCAGTTTTTAACCGAATGAAAACTTTTCGGGTGTGGCTACCGTTAGCCCTTGTTCAGACTGGTCATTTGGCTGTTGAAATCCTTGGATTTCCCTTTGGGAATGGACAGGTTCTTCCATTCCTGGCCCCGGATGATCTTTCCTAGATAAATGATTTGCCCGACATGATGCGGAATGTGGGCCAGCTGGCGGTTGATGGCGTCGACCGCCGATAAGGACTCCCCCCGAATGCTGACGGTTTTCAGTAAGTCATCCGGTTGCAGTGAACGCAGGCTGTCCAGCATGCAGGACCAGCCCTTTTCCCAGATATCGAGGATCCCGGCTTTGCTCAAGGCGCGATCTTCGAATTCTCCATCGCGGTCGCGCCAGGGCTTTTCCCCGTCTTCAGCAAGGAAACCCGTCCAGCGGCTGAGCATATTGCCGCCGAGGTGTTGCACAATCACCGCCAGGCTATTGGAAACAGCGTTGGGTTGGAAATGGAAATCGGCGTCGGAAAGTTGAGCAAAAGTTTTGTCGCCCAGATCCTTGTAAGTCAACAAGCGCTTGATCGCCGATTCCAGGTAGGTCCGGCCAAGAGAATCATTCATACATTCCGATTAATGGCGGAATATCGTCCGCTAGAGCAAAGTTAGGGCAGATTGGCCCCAAAGCCGGCGGTTAGTAGCCTTCCGCCGCATCGTCCCCACGATGGTCTCCAACTGCCTCGATATCCCCGGAGGGGCCGATGAGGATGGCTTCGGTGCGCCCGATCTGACGGATGGTCCGGAGGTGGTAGCCCATCTGCTCCAGGCCGCGGCGGATTTCCGCAGGGAAATCTTTTTCCAGGACCAGCTCGTCGGGCAACCATTGGTGATGAAATTTCGGTTTGTTTACCGCGTCGCTGGCATCCATGTGGAAATCCAGGATATCTACCAAGCTCTGGAAAACCGAAGTCGTTATGGTCGT
>Ga0206988_1095_pt1 | contig 22373 bp, 17 predicted proteins | sample Alteio_BWMinCont_12_FD_153263 | JGI IMG/M metagenome (GOLD analysis project Ga0206988, IMG submission 153263) | Enriched cells from forest soil in Barre Woods Harvard Forest LTER site, Petersham, Massachusetts, United States -... | ecosystem: Environmental > Terrestrial > Soil > Temperate forest >... | reverse complement strand
TACTTCTCCTGAAATCGGTGTACCGAATTGCACCGGGATTGTCTCGAAAACGGACAGTTGGGTTAGGGGTGATCCGTTCATAGGTTATTGAAATTTAACCTCCTGCAGGAAGGGCATTATCTTGGATGCCGGATCAGCAGATGCAGCTCCCAGGCTGCAGGCCAGCTGGAAATCAAAGCGCCATGATTAAAAACTACCTGAAAATCGCCCTCCGCCACATTACGCGGCACAAAGCCTATTCCTTCTTAAACATTTCGGGTTTGGCTATCGGAATGGCCAGCAGCATCCTCATCCTGCTCTGGGTGCAAAACGAGTGGAGCTATGACCGTTTCCACGCTCATGCCGATCAGATCTACCGGATCACCTGCAATGCAGGCGACTTTCAGGCGGCCGTCAATTGCGCCGGCATGCCGGCAGGGTTGCAAGCCCAGATTCCGTTCGTCAAGCATTGTGTCAGGATCAGTCAACTCCAGACGAGCCTCTACCAGGCCGGCGACCGGAAATTTGAAGACAAGCAGGTCATCTATGCGGATTCGAATTTTCTGGACTTTTTTTCTTTTCCCCTGCTCCGCGGAAACCCAAAAACAGCGTTAAGCCGACCCGATGGAATCCTGATCACGGAAGACATGGCCCGGAAATATTTTGGATCGGCCGATCCCATGGGAAAGACCCTTCTTCAGGACAATTACCGGCCCGTCGTCGTTACCGGGGTTCTGGCCCAAATACCCTCCAATTCCCACCTGCAATTTGATTTTGTCCAGCCCCTCATTGCAGACGTAGACGATGGCAACGCCGTGAAAAACAATGTGTGGGACAACTTCGATTTCTACAGTTACCTGGAACTTGACCAAAACTTCGTGCCGACTCCAGCTGCCCTTAAAGCCTTCGAGCGCCAAATCAACGAGATCTATAAGCAGCGGGTTACTAAGCTGAAAATCGATTTCCATCTCCAGCCGCTGACCAGCATTCACCTTCACTCCCACTTCCAGGTGGATCTTCCGGGTCACGGAAATGTCCTGTATGTCCAGATATTTTTCGTCGTGGCCCTATTCATATTGGCTGTGGCCTGCATCAATTTCATGAACCTGGCCACTGCTCGCTCGGCCCGCCGGGCCAAGGAAGTCGGTTTGCGCAAAGTAGTCGGCGCCGCAAGATCCCAGCTCATCGGTCAGTACCTGGGAGAATCCATACTGATCTCCGTTTTTGCGATGCTCCTGGCTTTGTTCCTGGTGGAGCTAGCGCTCCCGGCATTCCGCATCCTCGCAGGCAAGAACCTGGCGCTTAACTTGCTACAGGCCAAGGTTTGGTTTAGCCTCATCGGCATGGTACTCGTAACCGGGATTTGCGCGGGAATCTACCCCGCCCTTCTGCTCTCTGGCTTTCAGACCGTCAATGTCTTGAAGGGTGTTTTGAGGCTGGGGGGCGGACATCGGATCTTCCGGAATAGCCAGGTTGTCTGCCAGTTTATTGTCTCGATCGTGCTGCTTGCTGGCACCATGGTCATATACCAGCAATTGCGTTTTATTCAAAGGCGCAACCCGGGATTTGAAAAGGAGAACCTACTCTATGTAGCTATGCAGGCAGGACTTTATGATCATCGCCAGGCCCTGCGGGCAAAACTGCAGGAAAACCCGCTGACCTATAACTACTGCATCGTATCCGCCTTGCCCATTTTCCTCGTTTCCGGCACGATAGGCGTCAGCTGGGAGGGATATGACCCCCGCCGCCAAATAGTATTCCCCTCCATGTACGTGAGTGAAGACTTCCTTAACGTATTCCGGATTAAGCTGCTGAGTGGCCGAAGTTTTTCGGCGGCGTTTCCGGCGGATAGCTCCAATTACCTGATCAATGAGACGGCCATGCACATCATGGGGTTCACGACGGCCAACGCCGTAGGAAAGAACATTTCTTTCGCCGGCCGCAAGGGTAAGATCATAGGCGTAACCCAGGACTTCAATTTCAAGCCGATCCAACAGCCAATCGAGCCCTTGGTCCTGGGACTGAATGCCTATGGCGGCTACGTGGTCATTCGGACCAAACCGGGAGCGACCGAAGCGACGATTCAGGATCTTGGCCGGCTGAACCGGGAGCTGAATCCGGATTATCCCCTGGTGTATAATTTTCTCGACCAGGACCTGGCCAATCTCTATACGGGCGAGCGGCAGATGGGAAAGATTTTCAATCTGTTTGCGATCTTGGGGGTAATGATATCCTGCCTGGGCCTATATGGGCTCTCCGCTTTCATGTCGGAGCAGCGCACCAAGGAAATCGGAGTCCGCAAAGTCCTGGGGGCTACCGAGGTCAACCTCGTTTATCTCTTGTCCAAGAAATTTACCCGGCTCGTGTTAATCGCCGCGGCGATTGCCATTCCGCTTTCCTGGTATGCAGCCAAACGCTGGCTCAATGGATTCTCCTTTCATATTCAACCCAGCATCTGGGTTTTCTTGCTCGCGGGCTTGGCAGCCCTCGGGGTTACCTGGCTTACGGTAAGTTATGAGTCCCTCAAAGCGGCCATTACCAATCCCACCCAAAGCCTGCGGATGGAATGAGAAAGCCGATCATTCCCTAGCAATGAGTTTGCAATCGAAACCAATATACCCCCCGGAATTGACCATGGAGAGGGAATTCAATAGCTGCTGTCCAGTTCGGTCATAGAAACACTTCCCGGCTATTTTCCCGCTTTGCTTTTCTTTCTAGCTTTTTTGGGGGTTGTTTTTTTCTTTGGGTTGGCCTTCTTCTTTTTGGCGCCTTTTGCTGGAGGGGCGGTTTGCTTGGTCCCCGATTTGGTTTTGGACACCATATGTGAAACATCTACCAGCTTTTGAGCTGCCCTCAGCGTCCAGTCCTCAATGAATATCGCTTCAAAATAGGCTGCTATTTGCGGATTATCGATGATCAGCCCCGCATCCCGGTTTTGCAATACGCCCGCCGAAGACCAATTCTGGCTGCTGACCATTACCACTTTGGAGTCGATGACGATGCCTTTGTTGTGGACGTGCTGTTGGATGCGCAGGGACTTATCCAGGCCAAATGTTTGCATTATTTCTACCCACTGCGGCGTGTTTTCAAACTCGCTGGTAATCAGCCTCACATCTCTTCCTTTCTTTTGTGCTGCGACGAGGGCGTTGACCAGCAGCATGAAGTCCGGTACGGACCCATCGGTAACTGGATGAATGTACTGGGTCTGCATATACACTTTTTGCTCGGCTGAATTGATGAGCGCGAGCACCTGATCCACATACATGGTGCTGTGAACTCCCTTATCCGGCGTTAGCAGCGGCTGAATCTTGACGGGGGCATTGTTGAATATTTTTTTTAGCCCCAGGGTAAACGGATGGCTCGAGGTTTTGACCACTTTGGACAGGCTCGACTGGTCTTTCGCCGCCTTGAGTTTGGCCATGGCCGCCACGATGGCCGCGTGTGTGTTAGCATCTCCCGCGCTCTGTCCACCGGCTGCCACGGTAAAGTCGTGGTCAATATAGGCCTTGAACATTTTCGCGAGTTGAACATGCTCCACAATTACATGCCAGTCGCGATCGGAGGTACTCGGGTTTCCGCTCCCGGTATTGCCGGCCGCAAAATCAGGCTGGTTGCTGACATTGAAATTTCCACTGGACAACCAGAATGCGATGCCATCCCTTACCGCGACCTTAATATGATAGGCCGAAGGGTAAATCCATTCCGTCGCCGCGGGGTCATTGCGGGTAAGCGCCCAATTGACCGCAGCCTTCTTGCTGGCCTGGAGAATATTACTCCGGGTGACATCGTCTGTCTGATTGGCGGTTGGATTGCGGGGAGGATGATCCAGGACCATTTCAAAATTGATCTTCCCCGGCTTAAGCTTCTGGACCACCGTGTCCAACAATTCTCCCGAAGTAAAATCATACATCGCGATCGTAAGATCCCCTTGGGTGCCGTTCAGAAAATCCTTGAGCACCGTGACTTGCGCGTCGGGTGTAGCATACGCCGTAATCGTAATATTGGCGTCCACGGAACTTAAGGGGACACTGGCCGGTGTGTAATTGATTTCTTGCTTTTTTATGCTCTTGACTCCAGCCTTGCTCTGGTTGGAAGCCTGTTTATTTACGAGGGCGCCCGTCTGCACATTGCGCTCCTTGGGCCAGTTCGGCTCATTGTCTTCGGATCGGGAATGCTTGATGGCGAGGCCAAAGCTGGCCTGGTCCGCATGCCTTAGCCTTTGCATACCGGTCGCTTCCCGCACATCCGTCGGGACGTCTTCCACTTCTGCCGGTAGTTTGCTTTTATTGTCCAGGCCGTCGAGCTTCTTATCGACCGTGACAACAATCGAAGGTTTGTCAGTGATCCAGCCCCCGGTGATCTTCGTGCCGGGCCGGACCGTAAGCACGCCCGGTTTGCGGAATAGGTTCATGTGCCGCTGGATTATGCCGTTGATCTTTTTTTCTGTCTTTGTGTCCATAGAATGGTTTTATATATGTCAATGAATTAAGGAAGGGCATTTGTCTTTTTTCCGGCGGATGGAGCTGGTCTTTTAAGGATGGGCGATGCGATGGACTCCAGTTTGGCTATTCCGTCTACCAGTGGCTGGGGAGCCTTCTTATTCAATGCAAGCCGCTTACCCGATTCTATCAGTTCGACAAATCGGTCCCGCATGACAGCCAGGGCGGCGCCTGGGTCAGCCGGAAGGGACACGTGTCGATACAAACCAAAACAAGGGCCGGCCGTTTTGCCCTCATACCGGTTATCGACCGCCGCTGGGAGAAGAGTCAACGCTTCTCCAATGGGTTTCAGGGAACGAGTCATGAGCTGGATGGCCATATCAGCCAGTTGGGCCTGCATCGAATCCGGAAGCGGTCCGGATTGGAACACGTATTGCAGCATGCGCAACATCAGGCTATACACATTATCGAAGAAGACGGCTACCTGGTCGGTGAATGGGTCCGTGATGGGATTGGCCTGGGAGGGCCCAATATTCTTTTGCAAGGAGCTGATCGGATTATCGATGGTATTCCGGGATGGTCGAAAGGGGTTCCCCGCTTCCCTGGCTTCCTTCTCTAGCTGATCGTATTCTATGTCAATTTTGACATACAGACCATAGTGACAGTCCACTTCATCCTTGGGATTTCCTTCCCCCTGTTCCATGATGGTATGTATTCCGGCATCGGCGCTCGATCGGCCGCTGACCCGGACCAGTTCATTGAATTGGCCGACCCCCGGCCCCACCTGCAGGGCGGGGTTGCCAATAAAAAGTTCTTTTTCGGGGATCCCCGAAAATGCGTTTTTAATCTGCTGATATAATTTGCCGACCGTGAATGCCTTGTTTACCTTTTCGGACTTGATCCCAAATTCTTTTTCCAGAAATTCCACGTCGGAAACCACGCTCGGAAGCTCATAAAACGTGAACCGTTTGAGCGCCTTTCTGGAAAATGGCTCCAGCTTCAATGGAAGCCCAATCGGGTAGTATTTGTGGCTCTGCGGGAAATTCGGTCGCATGTAATATGGGGTACCCCCAATCGCCGTCAGCAGATTCCACACCTGCGACAAATGAAGCATTTCCTGCGAGGCAATAAAATACAATTGTCCCGCCCATTTGCGCGTAAATTGAAATTGCTGCCAGGTCAGGTCGCTTTCGTAGACGCTCTGCTTCATCGTAAACGCGGAATACAGATAGGAGCAAGCCAGTCCATGCTCCAATTCGCAGGCTTCCGTCAGCAGGCTCATCAGGTCTGATCTCGAGGTTATGGGAGGGTTGGCGTCCATGGTCTTCTTGCATCAACTGTTTGGTCCATTCAATTGCTTTTCGATCGCAGCAGCCATTCGAAGGCTGATCGCCGAAAGAGTAAGTGTGGGGTTGGCTGTTCCGCCGGTAGGAAATACGCTGGATCCAGCAATGAACAGGTTGGGATGGTCATGCGACCGGCAATCGGCATCCACCACCGAGTCTGCCGGATCATTTCCCATTCGGCAGGTCCCCATGATATGTCCGGCCGGCATAAAGGGAGTCGTATTATCCGGCACCGTGATATCCTCCGGTTTACTACCCATGGCCTGAAAGATCCGCCGCATCACCTCGGCAATTTTCTTGAACCCGTTCATTGTGTAATCGTCCACTTGGAAATTGATCCGGGGCCGGGGAATGCCGGCATCGTCTAATTTGTCGGATAGGATAACCCGATTGGCCGGCGAGGGCAGCATTTCGGCCAGAAAACTGATTCGGAATTGCCTTGTCACCAGCCCATTCAATTGCTGCCTGAGAGTGGCGCCGAATTCCTTCTGGACCAGCTGGCTCAATACGGTTGCGGGCGACTTCGACCTGCCGCCGCCGTCATTGCCCAGGGACATCCGAAAGGCGCAAAAATCTTTTCGGAATGCCCCGTCCCTGAATTTGTCGATGCCGGATGTGGTCGGCGGACCCCGGAAGGGAAACAGGGGCTCCGGCGATACGCAAAGCCCTTCCCCCTGGGGATGGTCCATCAAATTCCTCCCCACCTGGTCGCTGCTATTGCCAATGCCGGACATCAGCAAAAGTTTCGGCGTTTCGATCGAATTCGCCGCTACCACATAGACGCGAGCGGTAACGGTAAACTCCATCCCCTCCCAGTTTTCGTAACTGACCTGGGTCACCTCGCCCTTCAAAGGCGCCCATACCTTGGTTACTACAGCCCTTTCCATCAGATGAGCCTGGTTTGCTTGGGCTTTTTGAATGTGAACCGACGCATCGTACTTGGCGCCTATCGGGCAAATGGGGACACAAGTCGAGTTTCCCGCACATACAGGTCTTCCATCATAGGGTTGGGAGTTTCTCGCCTGCGGAGTGCAGAATACAGTAAGCGGCATGCTATTGTACCCTCCAAATTCCTGTTCGATCGACCGGATGGATTCAGCAACCTTTAGGTCACTGTAGGAAGGCCAGATGCGGTTCATGGGAAAAGGCTTCGACCTTTTGGCGCCAAAAAGTCCATTCAGTTCCTCGTGATCGCCGGAAACGCCCAATTCCTTTTCCGCCTCGCAATACCAAGGCTCCAGGTCATCGTAACTGATCGGCCAGTCTTTTCCGAACCCGTAGAGCGATTTGGTTTTGAAGTCATTGGGAAGTAGTCGCGGACAATTGCCCAACCAATGCCAGGTACTCCCCCCTACGCGGCGTTCATAGGTGCTCTTGAATTGCTTGTTGTTTGGGGTATCCGGGCCGAAATCCTGAACATAATAATCATTGTAATTCCCGTGGGTGCTCTCCGGCCCTGGCGCCATATTTTTCGCGGGCGGCTGAACCGGATTGTACGGAGATCCCAGGCTTTGAACCGGAGCCGATATGTAGGACCCCACCAGCTCCACCCGTTCCCGGCCCTTCTCTCCCGACTCGAGGATCAATACTTTTTTGCCGCCCTGGGCCAGCTTGTTGGCAATGAGGCCGCCGGCCACCCCAGCGCCGATGATGATGACATCGTAGTTGGTCTCCATACATTAATTTTCGGGGGCGTACCGCCAATAGCCGACATAGCCACCGGACAAGGCGGGCGGGTGCGCTTCCACCGCTTTCCATAACAACGATTCGAAATAGGCCTCTTCCGGGGCAATCCATTTGACCGGGTTGCCTGGCAGGATATTCGTGGAATCAAAACGGGCCGTATACCAAAGATTGATGATCAGGGTGCAGATCGGTTTCATCGCTGGATCATTCCAGATATTTGTCCTGAAAAGTTCTCCTGGGCCACCAGGCTTTCCGGTTATTTTTGATTCGTATGCATTGAGCAAGGCCATCATCGGCGCCTTGAATGCTTCCTGCAATTGGGCGAAATACAGGTTGCTCAATTCCGGCCTCAGGTTCTCAAAGCCGGTAAGCAAAGCAGAAATTCTCAGAAAGGAATTCTGCATAGCTGCAAGATCCGGTTGCGGCATTTCCTTGCTATTTTGGGGGTTGGTGTTCCCGTACGGCCCGGAGCAGATCCTTTATTTTGAAATCTTTCCCCCCCAATTCGGGGAAAGGCGTCCAGGTCGGATGCTGCGACAAAAAAGAATGGGGGTCTCCCAGCATGAGCCCGATAAAGACCTCGGCTACGATCCTTCCCCCGACGGGGCCCAGCCGGATGGGTGTATCGTCGGCCTTGAACGCTTGTTGCGCTTCCGCCAGAATGTAGTACCACAACGGGGCACTGCCGGCAAACTCGGGACTCAAATCGGTCAACAGTTTATTGTTGATCTTTCCCTGTTTATTGGCATTGGAATCTTCTGCAGTCGCTTTGCCTACCCTCAATTTGCTGTCGGGTAAAACGTCCACGCCCATGAAATGCGCCACAGACTGGCCCGAAGGCAGGCTGAATTCATTCCCCCGTTTGAGATTTCGAAGTGCAAGGGATGATGGGCCGAGGGGGACTTCCCTGGCCTCCCGCAGGCCACCCAGTGGATTTACCAGGGAGGTATCGATTTTATAGGATTTCTGGATCCGGCTGATGCCCAACAAGGACGCATTTCCCGGATTAAAGAATAAATCCCAATCAATTGCCCAGGTCAAAGGAAATTGCCGGAACCCATCCAGGTTCTCCACGGCTGTCTTTTGATCGCTGGCCTTTAGCTCGGAAAATGGCTTGCCAAAGATCACCTGCCGGTCCTTCAGCGTTTGGTTCAGCCGGTAAATGGGCCTCACCATCGAATGCCCGTAGCGATAAGCGGCCACGGAAAACTCCACGGGTATGAAAGGATCTTTTTCCCAAGAAAAAACGGTGAGTTTTGGCTTGTCTTCCTTTATGCTTTTACCAGATGCGAGGTGCGGCAAAACGGAGTTGACCATCTCTTGCCCGACAATGGTTGGAAGAAAATCGTGCAAGATGACGTATTGGTAATGCCAGCGCACGGCTCGTTGGATCATGGCGAAGGATTCATGCTTTTTCGCCAGCATGAGGTCCGCCAGGCAATTGTGAAACCGGAGCATGTTGGACTGCAATTGGGATACGATGACATTTTCATCGTTTCTGGGGTCGCCGATAATGGCTCTTGGGGGAACGGCATTATTTCTCGGCAATCCTCGGGCCCCAGGATCTTTGCTATTGCCAGTCAAGGGGGGACCCAACAGGAAATGAATTCCGTCGGTATCATATAGATAGGGCTGGTCGTCCGGACCTCGGCCGTATAGGTTATCGAGGTCAAATCGCGGCGTGCGAAAATCCACCAGGCCATTGGGATCGTTTTGTTTCTGCAAGCTGCTGGCCGGATCAAACGTAAGATCGTGATCAATAAATTGACCGAAATAGGTAAATCCCGCATCGATCCCCTGGTTCTCTTCATCATCCACCTGGTCTTCTGGCGTAGGTATCGCTTCGTGCTCGGCAATCATTTCTTTGGCAAGGGCTTCCAATGCCGTTTCCGAATGCAGCGCCGGGGGCAAAGTCCGGAACATTCTGCCGAACATACCATCGAAGGAAGGGGAAGAGGGCTGCTTGTCCAGGCCTCTCGGTTGGGAGCCGTGTGGTCTTTTCATATAAGGCTAATTTGGTTTTGAAGAGCAAGAATCCCGTGGAAAATATAACATAAAAAATCCACATAAGACGAGGGGGAAAACACCCCTTTTCCGAATGCGGGAGCTTGGGGCGATTCCCGGGCAGATGTATTGTTTGTTTACCAAAGAAAGGGCCTTCCTGGATTCTTATTGATCGAAAATCCAGCCCCAGGGAGGCCAGAACCAATCCCACCCAAAGTCCGCGGATGGAATGAGCAAACAAATGCGAGCTCCGCTATGGCCTGCCTCGCAGATCCTCTGGCGCAAGTGCAACTCCTAGACCTTTCCGTTCCCCCTATCCGGATGCGTTAGCCGCTGAGACGGAAAGCTTACTCGCCCGCATCATGAGCGCGACGGCAGCCGATAGCCACCATAGGATTTGAATGGCAGCAAAGGCGGTAACGAACAGAGGAAGAATAAGCTTCAGCAGGAATGCCATTCCCAGGATGGCAAAAACTACACCCAACAGAATGGCTGACCAGGCAAAAGCAGCTGGAAGAACCTTTCCATCTAAAAGAACAAAACCCAGAGGCAAAAAAAGGGCTGGCGCGCCAATAATGAAGTACAAATGCTGAACGGAGTAAATGACGTTCATACCTACCAAGGTAGAGAGTGGCGGGTCCTTAAACAGGACGGCGATATAGAAGGTAATTTCTATTAAGCTGACGGTCATCAGGGTGCCGGCGCCAAATAGGGTCATCATTCCGGAAAGTCGCCGGATGGCGCCAGCCAAATTAACCAGGGCCAGGGCGAATAGTACCATGAGAAATGGTCCGACAGCCTGTAGCCAGGCCCCCCACAAAATGGAAGCGTAATGCTGATGGCCAAAGGCAGCCAGTTCATCCGGCGAAGCCCCCGGAGTAGGTCCGGAATTTATGTTGAACGAAATGACCAGTAGGAGTACGCCGGCGATCCCGCTCCAACCGCACAGCCAGCAAAATGCTCGCGTGGGAGTTGACTCGTTATTCATGATCTGTTGTTTAGGTGCATTTCGATTTTGTTGTAGGTTTACAGCGCACAACCCTAGATCTTCCCATGTTGCAGACCCCGACTTATATCAGTGCCTTGTTCCTGGCGACCACGCTGCTGACCTTGTTCTTCTTATATAAGGCCTGCCATGGATCAAAAGCCCTTATGGGGATTTCGGTTTGCTGGATCTTGTTACAGGCCTATCTTGTTCTTAGCGGGTTTTATGACAGCTCTCCTAGAGGGTTCCCCCGGTTTTTCTTCTTGGCAGGGCCGCCGGTGATTGCCGTCATTATCCTTAATGCGTTGCCATCCGGGCGCATCTTTGTTCGTTCGATGAATCTAGAATGGTGCATCTGGCTTCAAGTAGTCCGGGTTCCCGTGGAGATTGTACTTTTCTGCCTTTACCTCAATCGACAGGTTCCGGAAATCATGACCTTCTCGGGTGGCAACTTGGACCTTTTGTCCGGATTGTCTGCGCCCTTCATTTGGTGGGCCATTCGAAAATCAGCCGATCGATCTAGGTTGGTTCGGGTTTGGAATTGGATCTGCCTTGCCTTGCTTTTGAATATCGTGGTGCGCGCCGTTTTGTCGGCCCCTTCCCCGATACAGCAATTTGCCTTTGATCAACCCAATATAGCCATTCTCCATTTTCCTTTTGTTTTCCTTCCGGGCTTTATCGTTCCCTCCGTTCTGATGTGCCAGCTGGCGATTTTCGCGAAAAAGGGAAAGTCCGTCCAATTTCAAACAAAGGCTCTTTGATATTCTAGGATTGATCCATTATGAAAATCGTATTTTAGATAAGCGCCTTGATTAAGCCAACTCCGAAGCAGATGGTATGTTTTTTAATGGATCCCACTTAGATTCCACTATGTATCGGTTTGCCCCCTTTGTCTTTTTATTATTATCCGTTGACGCCTTCAGTCAAGAGAGAAAATTGATATGGTCCGATGAGTTTAACTATACTGGACATCCAGATCCGGCCAAATGGGGATATGAAGAAGGCTATGTTCGGCATAACGAACTTCAATATTATACCGTTGACCGGCTAGCAAACGCCCGGGTGGATGGTAACAACCTAATCTTGGAATTGCGGAAGGAAACCCCAGATAGTTTTTTGCCCACGTCCATCAATGATGAATGGCATCGGTATACTTCGGCCAGTATCAACACCAGAAACACTGCTTGCTGGAAATACGGGCGATTTGAAATAAGAGCCAAAATGCCCAAGGGTAAGGGCACCTGGCCCGCCATCTGGTTCCTGAGCCCACTTCGAACTCCAAATTTACCTGGACCTCCTCAGCCCAGAGGCAAGGATGGCCAGGAAGTTCAAGGCCAGCCCCGGGGGCCCAATGCCGGAGAATCCTCCCAGGGCGAAATTGATCTCGTGGAATGTTGGGGTAGTTATCCCAATAAGATGGCTGTGCACATACATGGCACCCAAGGTCCAAGTCCATCGGTTACCGTTCCGGTGGAGGAGATGTATGATCATTTTCACCTGTATGCCATGGAATGGTCCGAGGACCACATGGATTTTTTCCTGGATGACCAGAAGATTCTGACCTATATAAAGGACAAAAAAACGGGTTGGGCCTTTGACAAACCCATGTATTTGATCCTGAATATTGCCTGTGGAGGTCCCGATGAACCCGCACCGGATGATGGAAAACTCCCGCAGTTCATGATGGTGGATTATGTACGCATTTATTCCCTATGATTCAAAAGGAAGGGAAGCGTGCTTTACACAAATCCAGCCCGTAATTAAGTTAGGTATATCCATTTACACGCAAATATGGCTGAATTGGCAATGGTGATATAAAAGTCCTATGCTGACAGATCGACTCATATTCGCCGCTATTATTCTTTTTGTCTACTAAAATACCATTAATCTGAAACATCTTTCGGGGTGCGACTGGTTTGAATGGCCGATCTGCCTCCGAATTTAAAAAGTTTGCAATTTGAAAACTTATTATTATGTTTGCTTAGATGAACATTATAGTAAAAGGAACCCTGCTTTACTATATTGATAAATATCCGAATGCGAAAATACCCTTGTTAGCATGGTATTACGAGTTTTCAAAATCGTCTTTCCGGAATTTCAATGAACTCAAAGCGGTGTATGGCAATGCGCGCATGGTATCAGGCGGCTGGGTCATTTTTAACATAAAAGGAAATGACTTCAGACTAGTTGCATCTGTCAATTTTAGGCAATCGGCCGCATATGTTATTTGGTTTGGAACACATGGAGCATACGACAAAATAGATGCGGCGTCAGTCGCCTTCGACAAAAATATTTTGAACTATAAAAAGAAATAATATGCAGTGGAAAGTCATAAAGAATCAGGCTCAATATAAAAAAGCCATCAAGCGCACCATGGAAATATTCCAGGCACCCGCAAGCACCTCCGAGGGAGAAGAACTGGATTTACTGCTTGTCCTGGTAAAAGACTACGAAGACAAACACATGGTTTTACCCGAGCTCGATCCAATTGAAGCCATCAAATTAAGAATGGAAGAACGCGGCCTGAAAGCCAAGGACCTGGAACCCTTTATAGGAACCAAAGGACATGTATCGTCTATTCTCTCCGGGCGCCGGGAACTGACACTCAAGATGGCTCAAAAACTGAAGGATTATCTCCATTTGCCCGCGGAAATCTTTATGCGACATAGCGCCTAGAGCGTCATGAATAGGATCATCAGTACATCGCTTAGCCCTTTGCTCAGGAGGCCCGGGGTCTTGGACATATTCTTCTCGACAGTCTTGACGGAGTACCCGGAATCCGGGAACCATCCAATTGACGTATTTTAGGGAAAGCTTTCTTCGCCTTCCCGCTCAACCTCTCAAGCGTTAACCCATGCTGAAAAACTATTTCCTGACCGCCTTCCGGAATTTCCGGCACAATAAAATCTTTCTACTAATCAATATTCTCGGCCTCTCCATCGGTCTCAGTTCGGCGCTCGTCATCTACCTGATCGTCGAGCATGACCTGACCTATGACCATTTTGAACCAGGCCGCGACCGCATTTACCGGGTGGTCACCGACATGCAGATGGCCGGAACGCTTTTTCCCATCGGCGGCATTCCCACGGCATTGCCTCCGGCGCTTCGCAGTGAAGTGCCGGGCCTGGAACGGGTGTCCAACTTCGAAACCTTAAGTGACGAAACGCTGTGCAGCATTCCATCGAACGCGCCCGGAACGCCCCGCGAGTTCAAGGGCCAGGCGAATTTCATTCTGGCGGACGGCGACTATTTCGGCATTGTTCCCTACGACTGGCTTGCCGGTTCGCCGCGCACCGCCCTGACAGGCATTTACCAAGTGGTGCTTACCGAAAGCCGGGCTAAGACCTATTTCCCCGATGCCAGCTTTGCCCAAATGATGGGCAGGCAGATCATCCTGTACCATACCAACCGGGGAGACACCCTCGCCCTGACCGTAACGGGAATCGTGCGGGACCTGGAGAAGAACTCCGATTTTCAGTTCAAGGGATTTGTTTCCCTGGCCACGGTCCTGGGAAATGTGCATCTGCAGACCAACTACAGCTCACCGGACTGGGGAGGGGTCAGCTCCAGCACCCAGCTTTTTGTGAAATTGGCCCCCGGAGTCAAAGCAGCCGGCCTGGAATCCCGCTTGAAGACGCTTCTGCAGGAGCATAATCCCAAGGCCAACAAAGACAGCAAGAACAGCATGGTCTTCCGGCTTCAGCCGTTGAGCGAGCTCCATTTCAACGCGACCTATGGAACGATCGGCGAGCACCTGGCCAGCAAATCAAGCCTGTCTGGCCTGCTGGTCGTCGCCGCCTTTCTCCTCCTGCTGGGCTGCATCAATTTCATCAACCTGTCTACTGCCCAGGCGGCTGGCCGCGCCAAAGAGATCGGCATCCGTAAAACCATGGGCGGATCGCGCCGCCAACTCATGGGCCAGTTTCTTACCGAGACCTTCCTGGTCACCTGCTTTGCTTCCTTGATATCGCTGGGACTGACGCCGGTCCTGCTACAGGTATTTAGCGATTTCATTCCCAAGGATCTCCATTTCAGTTTGGCGAATCTGCAAGGCCTTCCCGTTTTCCTGCCCGGCCTAATCCTCGTGGTTACCGTTTTATCGGGGTTCTACCCTGCCCTGTTCCTCAGTCGGTTTAATCCCGTGCTGGTGCTGAAAAACCAGGCATTTGCCGGATCGGGCGCTTCCCGCAAGGCTATTTTGAGGAGGGGCCTGACCGTCGCGCAGTTTTTTGTCGCCCAGGTATTTATCATGGGTACCCTATTTACAGTCAAACAGATTCATTTTCTGCTGAATAAAGACATGGGCTTTGCCAAAGAAGGCATCGTGCTGGTCAGCCTGCCGTACAACCGAGTGAACTGGCAAGAACCGGACGCCCGGCCTTCCGTCATGCTGAATGAGCTCCACGCCATCCCGGGCATCCGCGCCGCGAGCCTGGCTGGGGAGCTGCCGGCGGCCAGCGGTTGGTCATCGCGGACCCTGACCTTCCGGGACGGCAAGAAGGAAATCGAATCGGATGTTCGGGTGAAAAGCGGCGACAGCAACTACCTGGCCGTTTACCGGATCCGGCTGCTAGCCGGCCGCAACATCCGGCCCAGCGACAGCTCCAAAGCCTACCTCATTAATGAGACCTATATGCACCTGCTGGGCTTTCAAAATCCCGAACAGATCGTAAACAAGCAGGTGGACAGCACCCCGGTCGTGGGCGTAGTGGCCGATTTCAACCTGGGGTCCCTGCACGAGACCATCAAGCCCCTGGTTTTTTCAGCAGATTCCCGGGGCGCCCACCGCCTGAACATCGCGCTGAAACCTTCGGACGCAGAAGGAAAGCTCTGGACGGCCACCATCGACCGGATCCGGGCCGCCTTTGGCAGGGTCTACCCGGGAGAAGTTTTTTCCTATCATTTTTTTGACGAGACCATTGCCAAATTCTACGATAGCGAACAACATATTTCCCGCCTGCTGAAATGGGCTACCGGGCTGGCCGTCGGAATCAGTTGCCTCGGCCTGCTGGGCCTGGTGATTTACAGCACCAATCTCCGCGCCAAAGAGATCAGCGTCAGGAAAGTCCTGGGCGCTTCCGTCCTGCGCATCCTGGGCCTGCTGTCCCGAGATTTCCTGGTTTTGGTAGGGATCGCCTTTGTGGTCGCCTCTCCCCTGGCCTGGTGGGCGATGAACCGCTGGCTGAACAGTTTTGCGTACCGGACTTCCCTGAGCTGGTGGGTGTTCGTTCTGAGTGGCCTGTGCATGGCATTGATCGCTTTGGTGACGCTGAGCATCCAAACGATCCGCGCGGCGGCCGCCAATCCGGTAAAGAGCCTCCGGTCGGAATAATCTCCGTTGTCTCCGGGCTTCTGTAGAAATTTATTACGGCAGTCGCTTGTTCCTCGAACGACGCAAGCGCAGATTCATTCTTCGTTGATTCCTATATTATCTTCCATCGGTTGATTGGGTTGAATGTGCATCATTGAGCGCGGTCGTTTTCGAGTGATTCTCCTCTGTTCGGCAAGCGACTCAACTTCAACCTAGGGTAAATCCGAGTTTTCGCGAAAACAGTCACTAGCTGTATCGAATGCGTGCAAAAAGCATTTGGCCGCAATTTCAGAACTGGTTGATTGCCAGAAGATAGGCGTTTTGTCATTGTTTTTGTGTTCCTGTATGCACGGTTTCCAACGCCGGCTTATTCCTCTAAAACAAATTACTGACCATGTTTAGAAATTTTTTCAAGGCGGCGCTGAGAAACCTGAGACACTATCGCAGTCACGCCCTGCTCAACCTCGCCGGCCTGACCGTAGGGATTGCCGCCTGCCTGCTGATTTTCCTAGTAGTTGAATACGAACAGAGTTTTGATGGCTTTCATAAAAACAAGAGTCGGATTTACCGGGTTGTACGCATAGGCAAGAATCCGGTGGGCCGGGAATATCGCACGGGGGTTCCCTTCCCCGTCACCCAAGGACTTCGATCCGATTATCCTCAACTGGAAAAAGTAGCCGCCATACTGGGAGACAACGGCGTCCAGGTCCTGATCACGGGGAGCCGGGGCGAGACGCTCAAGAAATTCAAGGAAAACAATGTCTTCTTGGCCGAGCCTCAGTTTTTCCAGATGTTTGATTTTGGCATGCTCGCCGGGGATCCTAGCCGGGCGATTGTCGAACCCAATACGGTGATGCTCGCGCAGGCGACGGCTTCCAAATATTTTGGGGATTGGAAAGCGGCGATGGGCAAGACGATCAAAGTGTACGGATCCGACATGAAAGTCACCGGCATCCTGGAAAACCCGCCGCCAAATACGGACTTTCCTTTGCAGCTGGTCATTTCCTATGCCACGGTGCTGAAGCAGGTCAATCTAAATAATTGGATCAACATCGACGATAACAATTATTGCTTTGCCCAGTTGAAACCCCAGGCTTCGCAGGCCCAATTCGATGCGCTTTTGCCCGCTTTTGTGACCCGGCACATGCCGCCGGATCACGCGGGCTATGATCTGAGGCTGGAGCCCCTGCGCGAAATGCATTTCGACGACCGATTCGGAAATTTCAACGGCCGCACGTTCAGCGAAGACCTGATCACCGCCTTGAGCCTCATCGGGCTATTCCTGCTAGTAGTAGCCTGCGTCAATTTCATTAATCTGTCTACCGCCCAGGCCATCAACCGGGCCAAGGAAGTGGGCGTCCGCAAAGTATTGGGAAGCAGCCGAAAGCAGCTTCTGGTCCAATTCCTGGGGGAGACGGGGCTTACCTGCGGGGTTGCGCTGGTTTTGGCCACGATCCTGGCGATTGCCACCCTACCCTTCCTGAACGGTTTGCTGGAAACGCAATTGTCGGTTGATTTCCTGCACAATCGCGAGCTTATTCTTTTCCTGTTGGGCGTTTTGGTCACCGTTTCCTTATTTTCCGGCATCTATCCCGCCCTGGTGCTTTCCGGATTCAATCCGATCCTTGCCCTCAAAAGCCGGATCATTTCGCAGTCCGGCAAAGGCACTTTTTTGCGCAGGGGGCTGGTCGTGTTGCAATTTGTCATTGCCCAGGCGCTCATCATCGGCACCCTGGTCGTGGTTACGCAGATGGATTATTTCAAAAATGCGGACCTGGGTTTCAATAAGACGGCCATCGTCAATGTTCCTTATCCCGGAGACAGCCTGAGTCGCACAAAAAATGACATGATGCGGCAGGAATTGCAAAAGGAGCCCGGAATAAAAGAAGTCAGTTTCAGCGCCGGTATCCCCACGGGAGGCGCCGACTGGTATACGGATCTGCAATTGCCCGATAACCATACGCAGAAGGCGGACCTGATTGTCGGGATGAAGATCGCCGATACCGCCTATTTTGGCATTTACCGTTTTGCCCTCGTGGCCGGGAGGATTTATGATCCGTCGGACACTGCCCGGGAATTCATGGTGAATGAAACCCTGTTGAAAAGCCTCAATTTCGGGAGCGCCCAGAGCGCCATCGGAAAGCAAATCAAAGTATTGGGAAGGACCCTGCCTATCGTGGGAGTCGTCAAGGATTTCCACGTGAATTCGCTGCGGGATCCCATCAGCCCCATTGTGATGACGACGCTGAAAGATGGGTATGGGACAGCCAATATCCAATTGGAACCCGGCAAGGCAAAAGCCAGCATTGCCTTCATAGAATCACTTTGGAACAAGCTTTATCCCGATTGGGTCTTTGAGTACCACTTTGTTGACCAAACGGTTGGCGATTATTACAAGCAGGAAAATCAATTGTCCCAGCTATACAAGATATTCTCGGGGATCGCGATCTGCATTTCCTGCCTGGGACTCTACGGGTTAATTTCCTTCATGGCGGTCCGGCGCAACAAAGAGATCGGCATTCGCAAAGTCCTGGGTTCAACCGCGCGGGATATTGTGTTCCTGCTTTCTCGGGAGTTTACGCTGTTGATCCTGCTTTCTTTCGTGATTGCCAGTCCCATTGCCTGGTACTTCATGAAAAAATGGCTGGAGCACTATTATTACCGGATCGACCTAACGGTAACTTTTTTCCTGTTGACCATTGTGGCTTCCTTGATTATCGCCTGGTTGACCATCGGGTACACCGCGATTAAGGCGGCCATGGCCAACCCGGTAAAAGCATTACGCACCGAATAATCTTCCGGGATAGGGGCCGGGCTTAGCATTCCGGCTGCCTCCCAAGAAAGTCAATTCATTACCGGTTTTTCTCTAAAAAGCTGGAAGGATTGGCTTTCCTTTTTTTGGCAGTATAGATTTTCCCCTTGGTTTGTCCGATAAGTTGTTATTTGCCCATCGATACAGGAATACAATAACCATTGCCGGGCAAATTTCCGGACAATTCACACCTGCTTGATGGCAACTGCCGCAGCACTTTCCCCCTCCCGTTGGTACCGGCTCATGCCGGTCTTCTTCGTAACCTACAGCCTGGCTTTCCTGGATCGCGTAAATTTTGGATTTGGACTTGCCGGCGGCATGGCCAAAGACCTCCACATTACCAATCAAAGCGTATCGCTCGTCAGCGCTTTTTTCTTCCTGGGCTATTTTTTGTTTCAGGTGCCCGGGGCCTGGTATGCGCATCACAAAAGCGCAAAGAAATTGATATTCTGGTCTTTGGTCCTTTGGGGTCTGCTTTCGTCGGCGACCGGTCTTATCCGGAATATTCCGATCCTGCTCATCGATCGTTTCCTGCTGGGCGTGGTGGAAAGCGCCGTCTTGCCGAGTATATTGATCATGATGAGCCGCTGGTTTGTCCAAACGGAACGATCCCGCGTGAATACGTTCTTGCTTTTCGGGAATCCCCTCACGCTGGTCTGGATGTCGGTTCTTTCCGGATACCTGATTTATTCCTTGGGCTGGCGGGGAATGTTTGTTTGGGAGGGAATCCCGGCCATGCTTTGGGCGCTGTATTGGTGGTTCGCCATGAAAGATCGCCCCCAGGAAGCCACTTGGCTGACCCCGGATGAAAAGGAGAACCTAAAAGCCGCTTTACACAGCGAGCAGCGGGGGATTCGACCGGTTAAGAATTATTTGGCGGCATTCCGGTCCCGGCCGGTCATTTTGCTGGGTTTGCAATATTTCCTATGGAGCGTGGTGGTTTATGGAATTGTCATCTGGCTTCCCTCAATGATCCGGGCGGCTCCGGCCATAGGGATCGTCCAAACGGGATGGCTATCCTCCCTCCCCTATCTGCTGGCCATGGGATGCATGTACCTGGCTGCATCCTATTCCGACAAACGACTGAAAAGAAAAGCGTATATCTGGCCATTCTTGATGGCCGGTGCGGTTTTCCTTCTGGGCGCTTATCTAGCCGGCACGGAAAGGTTCTGGCTATCCTATGCGCTGCTGGTTCTGGCAGGCGTTGCGATTTATACGCCCTATGGCCCATTCTTTGCCTTGATCGCGGAAATTCTGCCGGAAAATGTTTCCGGTGGCTCGATTGCCCTGATTAATTCCTTAGGCGCGTTGGGCGGCTTTGCCGGCTCCTGGTTGGTCGGTTATTTGAACAAAGGCGCAGGCGGGTTCGGAGTTTCTTTCCTTTTGATGTCCGGAGCGGCATTCTTGTCTGCCCTGGTAACATTAATTGCTGTTCCTGAAAGGCCGAAACCTTAAAAATCACCCTGATTTTCAAACAATCTTACTTTTTGTTCCTGTCGCCCTGAAACCAACGACTTTGAAATCCGTATGTTGCGCCGAATTCAAAAATCTCCTGCGAGAAAAGCAAATTATTTGACCAGCGTTTTTCGACTCGCTTAAAACAATCGTAGAATTATTTTAACCTTGGAATAACTGGCCATTATGATTAGAACCTTTGAGACTTTGGGCTTATTGATATTCTTCATTTTTCACAGTTCAGCTCAAACCATCGAAGCGGACAAGGCCCGGGTTATGGATTATTTCCAGAACCAGGAATTCAATGAAGCTATTGACTATTTGTCGCCGATCTTACAAGCCGATTCAGGGAATGCTACCATACTTGCATGGGCAGGTTACAGTTATTTTATGACGGATAGGGCCAGGGAATCAATGGCTTGCTATAGGCGCCTGATAGCCGTTGATTCAAATAATATCAGTGCCCTGCACTATCTGGTTTTGCTGGAATCGAATGTGCCCGGCGAAGGAGAAGCGCTGGACTATGCGATGCGTTTATTGCAGCTGCAGCCGCAGCGGGCCATTTGGTGGCGGACGGTTGGAGAGTGCTTGCGACGGCAGAATAAGTCCGATAGCGCTTTCCGTTATTTCGATAGCGCCTATTCCCTGGCGCCGCAAGATGTCAGAACGGTGGCGGGGCTTGCTGAACTTTTAATCGAAAAGAGCGATTATGCAACCGCAGATACCCTGTTGGATTATGCATTGAGCACCGATTCATTAAATATCACCCTCCTGAGGCTTCGGGTACGTGACGCTTACCTGGCGCAGCATTTTGACCAGGCTATAATGCCAGGTGAACGGCTCGTACGACTGCAGGACCCTTCTGTGACGCCCCTCACCTGGCTTGCACTTTCCTATTACAATCTGAAACTATATACCGACTGCATCCGTATCTGTGACTTTATGCTTAGCATCGGTTTCGACCTCGAGTCCGTGTATTATTATGAAGCCCAGGCCTATGCCAAATTAAAGAATTATTCAAGGAGCAATGAGCTTTTGTCAAAGGCGCTGGGGAAAGCCATCTCCGTCACTGCCGAATGGTATTATGATGCCCAGGCAGACAATTATGAGGCATTAAAGAGCTACAAAAAGGCGCTTGCATGCTGTGATACTTCGTTTTATCTGTTTAAAAACCCTATTACGCTATACAATGCCGGCCGAATCTGTGAAAATAAGCTGCGTGAATTGGCAATGGCGAAGTCATATTACCGGCGCTATTTGGCGATGGCCCGGCCAAAGTCCGAAACGGAAAAAAAGGCCTACATCTATGTACGCCGGCGCTGGGGATCCAAGGCTCTGAGATAGACGCATCTACTGGTATGGCCGAATACTGCCGGTCCTTTTTTGACCGCCCGAACCAACGAAGCCTATCCGTCAAAGGGACCTTGCTGTATAATGATGGAAAAGGGTTATGCTTGTACATAATTAAGACGAGGCCAATGTTCAAGAACTTTCTGAACAATTCTTTGCATAGTATGAGTTCAAACAAAGGGATTACACTGATCAATATCCTCGAGTTATCATCCGGTTTGGCCATTTGCCTGCTGATCCTGTTTTATGTCAATGACGAGCAACGTTTCGACAGACATAATACCCGGTTGGATAGGACATTCCGGGTAAATACCGACCTCAAAATAGTCGATAGCTTCACTTCCTGGGCGAACGCGGCTCCCCAGGTTGCAATTGCCGTGCAGAATGCATTTCCCCAGGTGGCTTAATATCCCTGACTAAAACATCATGGGAACTGTTAACCATATTTGACCTAAATTTCAACAAAGTGTTTCCGGGGTTTTTTGTCTTTATTATTATGGTCTTGCTTTTGTGTCTATCCAAATTCTCTCTCATTTTCTACGTTATCGGGTTATAGCGTCAGGCATTTTGATTCCTGCTTTTGTGATAGCGCTGGTTGGTGGTCAAAAACGGGAACAACTGTGGAAATATATTTTTACTTTTAACCTACAAAATTACGAATCATGAAATGGTATCACTATATCGCTTGTTTTTTTGCAGGAGCTTTTCTGGCTAACACTGTTCCTCATTTTATTCATGGTGTTTCTGGTGACCGGTTTCCATCCCCCTTCTCCGATCCGCCCGGCAAAGGGCTTTCATCGCCTCTGGTAAATGTACTGTGGGGCTTGTTCAACCTATTGGTGGGCTATTTACTTTTACGCGCAGGAAAAATTTCAAAAGGCAACCTGGCCGGGCTCACTATTTTCTTTGCGGGAATCATTGCCATGAGCATTATGCTAGGCATCACTTTTGCAGACAAAATGAGTAACTGATTTCCCCAAATAGCAGGACGATGCTGTCTATTCAC
>Ga0206988_1093_pt1 | contig 22800 bp, 14 predicted proteins | sample Alteio_BWMinCont_12_FD_153263 | JGI IMG/M metagenome (GOLD analysis project Ga0206988, IMG submission 153263) | Enriched cells from forest soil in Barre Woods Harvard Forest LTER site, Petersham, Massachusetts, United States -... | ecosystem: Environmental > Terrestrial > Soil > Temperate forest >... | reverse complement strand
ATCTGCATGATCATCCGGTAACTGCTAAAAATATCCTGGGCAAATTGCTCCTGCCGGTCCGTCAGGGTTCCCCCCTTATTCTGAACATACAGGTAAGCGTTTTTGGCCAGTTGATCGTCGGTGACGTTTACATCGCCCAAACCATTGTAGTATGCCATCTGTTGAGTCAGGTCTTTCTTCAGGGAGGCGGATACCTTGCGGGCTAGGATGGAATCGCCGGACAAATAAGCCGCCTGCAAAAATTCCATGGAAATGCCATCCTGCTGGTTGCTGCGGTTAGCCGTCATGCCATAAGGAAAATTGGATTCCAGGACATTGCGGTCGAAATGTTCGAGAATCTGGCGGGCCGAATCCTTTCGGTTAGCCTGGATCAGGCTAAGGGCTACCTGCGAATGCGCCAGGCGGATGGAATTCAGGTGCCGGCGGTTTTCTTCATCATAGTACACGCCTTCCTGGTTTGCGTTTCCGTAGGCAAATTTATTCATGATGTTCCGGTAGGCTGCATCGTTGTCTACGCTCCCGTTTTCTACGGGCGCCAGCTGATAGGACAACCCCGTCAGGCGGACGTATTTGGCCAGGCCAAGGTCCGTGAGCTCCTGCTCTGAGGTAAAACAAACTGGACGGTTCCAATTGGTGCTGCAGATGATCGCGTAAATCGCCAAATCGCTTTTCAGCAGGAAATTTCGCTTCGGCAGCTCCAGTAGAAGTTCGCTGACCAGGCTGTCTCCCGGCGATACGAGGCCGTTGCGCCGAGCGTTGTTGGTATCCACCGGTAGGCTGAACTTTCTTACGGGGAACAGGTTGATGGTGTCCCCTTCTTCCGTGGTCGTGCTGTACTTGGGGTCATCGCTGCCGATGACATTGAGCAGAATATCCTTCAGGTCATAGTATTTTTTCTGGTCGAAGCCAGGCAGGGAACTAAAATAAACGACACTACGTTTATCCCCTTCAATTTGTTGGGGAGTATACAACACGTCAAATGGGGCACTTTGATTGATTTTGTACCGCAGCTGGTTCATGTACCAGTCCGTACCGAGCAAGCTGTTGACCACTACCCGCACGTCCGGACGGATTCCTTCCACTTCCTGTGCATACCAGAGCGGATAGGTATCATTGTCCCCGAAGGAAAACAAGATAGCATTCGGGGGACAGCTTTCCAGATAGTCCTTGCCCAGGTCACGGGCCAGGGTTTTCTTGCTTCGGTCATGGTCATTCCATTCCTGCTGGCCCATCAGGACAGGCACCGCCAAGAGGCAGAGGCCGGCGGCCACATAATTGGCCATGGGCCCTTTCAGGCGCCGTTCCAAAAGCTCCTTGACCCAGATGACCCCGAGCCCCACCCAAATGGCATACGCGTAAAAAGACCCCACGTAGGCATAATCCCGTTCGCGGGGCTGGTAGCCCGCCTGGTTCAGGTAAATGACGATGGCCATTCCGGTGAAAAAGAACAGCAGGAAATTGATCAGGAAGTCTTTTTTGTTCCGGGAGTAGTGAAAGATCAACCCGAAGAGCCCGAGGAGGAAAGGCAGCAGGTACATCCGGTTGTAGGACTTGTTGTTCCGGTGAATGCTGTCGGGCATTTTGCTTTGGTCGCCATACATCGCATTGTCCAATACCGGGATCCCGGAAATCCAGTTTCCATCCCGTACGTCGCCAAAGCCCTGCAAGTCGTTTTGTTTGCCGGCAAAATTCCAGAAAAAGTAGCGCAGGTACATCCAGTAAGTCTGGTAACCGATAAAATACTTGATATTGTCCATCAGCGTCGGCTGATCGCCTTCCTCAAGACCTGAATAAGTCCGGTAGGCGTCGATCTGGCCCCGGTCATTATTATTGTCATACATGCGGGGAAAGAAATGGGCGGAAGGCGTGGCATTCCAATCCTGAACGGATTCTTTACCCGCTACTTCGTACCGCGTCTTGCCTTTCACGTACAGGTTACCGCCATTTACCCGGTTCGGACGGTCGGTAAAGTCGGGCCCGTATACAATGGGCCAATCGCCATACTGGTCCCTGGCCAGATAGCCGACCAGGCTTACCGGATTATCCACGTTGAACATGTCTACCGCCGGGTCCGCCGTGGACCGGATCATCGTGGTGAAATAGGTAGAATAACCGAGCAGCATGAAGGCCAGACTCCAAAGCCCGATCTTCAGAAAATAATATTTCCTTCTTACGGCAAAGCGGATGCCCACAACCAGCAGCGTCGCGAGCAGGGCCAGGAAGAAACCGAAGCCGACGAAGAAGGGTGCGCCCAGGGTATTTACGAAAAAGATGTCGAAGTCCGCTGCCCCCTTAATCGTGTATTGGATCACGAATTTCTGGACAAAGCCGGTAATCACGCAGCCCACGGAAAAAGCCAGCACCGTACCCCAGACGGTCGTCTTGAATCGCTTGAAATAATACACCATGATGATGGCCGGGATGGTCAGCAGGTTGAGCAAGTGCACGCCGATGGAAAGCCCCATCATATAAAAGATGAAAACGAGCCATTTGTCGGCCCCGGCTTTATCCGCTTGGTCTTCCCATTTGAGAATTGCCCAGAATACCAGGGCAGTGAAAAAGGAAGAGGAGCCATACACTTCGCCCTCCACGGCGCTGTACCAGAAAGAATCGCAAAAGGTATAACACAAGGCGCCAACCACGCCCGCGCTCATGATAGTAAATAGTTGTTGGCTGGAAAGGGCCGCCTGGCCTTTTTGAACGATTTTCCGGGCAAAGTGCGTGATGGACCAGAACAGGAAAAGGATGGTAAAGCCGCTGGCCATGGCACTCATGAAGTTCACCGCGCGGGCGGCAGAATGAGGGTTGTCGCCAAAAAGGATGATGAACAGCCTTCCCATCATGACAAAAAGCGGCGCTCCGGGAGGGTGGGGGATCTGCAGTTTGTAGGCGCTGGAAACGAATTCCCCGCAGTCCCAAAAGCTTCCCGTGGCTTCCATGGTCAGGACATATACCGTAGATGCGAACGCACAGACCACCCAGCCCACCAGGTTGTTCACCCGCTTGAAGTTCATAAGGAGCTAAATTTAAAATTGCAAATATACGGGGGCTCCATCCACGGCATGTTCGGGACGGCGGGTTTAACGAATGTTTTCGGCGCTTTACCCGAAATAGACCTTGATCGTTTGGTAAAACAGCCGGTTTTGCAAGTATTGGTTTTGCGATTCCACCGTAAAATCCTGCAGGCCGAATAATCCGGCGGCATTGCCTTTGTTGATTGCGATCTCGAGATATCCCGCCGAATTAAAGAGGGCGAGTTTTTCTCCGACGGCCACGTCGGCATAGGTCTCGCTCATCCGATCAATTATTTCGTCGCGCTTGAATACGATGCGAAAGCTTCTTCCCTTGCGCTGCTCTTCAAATTCTTCGCGGGTGATGTTCACGATGACGTTTTCGAAATTGTCAATAAAAATAATCTGGCCTTCCATCCATCCTTCCCCGTATAAGGGGCGAAGAGGGTTCTTTTCCGTGAAGACAGGGTCAGGGGACCCGATTTCTTCCAACGATTTTCCGCCGATCAGGTCATTAACTGCTCGGCCCATGATACCGGCACAATAGAGCGCGCTCTTGGGCGCATGCCGGTCCAACGGAATGCCGAGAAGCATTTCGGGGGTAGCCTCCAAAATCATGGAAAGCAATCCGTTATCGGCGCAAAAGATATATTGCTCCTGGTAAAATGCCATCAGGAGCTGGGAAGGAGGTTGTTCGAAAAGGTTGACGAGGACCAGATGATATGTGTAGGGAGGGAAATTCCGGAACGCGCTGCGGCAGATATATGCGGATTTCGGGTAATTGAATGGGGAGAGTTGATGCGAAATATCGACCAGCTGGAAGTCGGGATTGATCTGAAGCAGTTGCCCCTTCACCGCTCCAACCAGGTAGTCTTGCTGACCAATGTCAGAGGTGAGGGTTACTAACGCCATGGCATGTAGAATCGTTCGGCGGCCGAAGATCGTTATTATTTGACCAATTCTCCCTTCTTGAAGAAAAATTTGTGCGTGAGCTTGTCGGCAAGAGAGGGGAAAAACCGATTTAGGAAAATGGCCCTTTTTCCGGTCATGGTAAGCACCAAGGTGCGCTTTTTCTTCTCAATCGCGCGGAGTATATGGATGGCGCAGGCATCTGCACTCATCAGCTTCCCTTCATCGAGCGGGCTTTCTCCCTGGGCCTCTCCCTGGCTGTTGAGCGCGGCATTGCGGATATTGGATGCCGTGAATCCAGGGCATACCCACATCACGTGGACTCCGGATCCCATCAATTCGGTCCGGAGGGACTCGAGCCAGCCCTGCAAAGCAAATTTGGATGCGGAATAACCGCTTCGCCCCGGCAGACCGCGATAACCGGCAATAGAAGAGATTCCCACGATCATCCCTTTTCTTTCCAAGAGTGAAGGAAGGGCGAATTGCGTACAGTAGACCGCACCGAAGAAGTTGACATCCATTACCCGACGGATTACCTGGGCATCGGTGTTCTGGAAAAGAGCGCGCATGCTTACTCCCGCATTATTTATGAGGATATCGATCCCGCCGAAGGTGTCGATAGTGGATTGGATGAAATGCTGACAATCCTGTTCGCTGCTCACATCGCTGGCCATGGTGTGGAGCATGAACTGGGCATATTCCATTTGCAGGTCGTATAGTTTGTCGTGGTTCCTGCCACAGGTGGCAATTTTAGCGCCTTGAGGTATGAGCTGAGCGATGAGCGCCTTGCCAATGCCATCCGTTCCGCCGGTGATAGCCACCACTTTGTCCGTGAAAAATGACATGACCTTGGATTGTGTAGTAAAGGTAGGAACTTGGATGCTCGCCGAGGCCAATTTTGATATTTGCCGCATCGAAATGGGCAAAAAAGTACTGATAAATTTGGGGTGCCATGCATTTGGCGTATTTTTGCCTCCCCAAAAATTACTAGGCAAGCAGTACATTGATTCCGTAGCTCAGCTGGTAGAGCATTACACTTTTAATGTAGGGGTCCTGGGTTCGAATCCCAGCGGGATCACTGGTTGGAGATTAACCTCTTGTAAAACAAGAGGTTATTTTTTTGGTCGAATTTTTGGTCGAACTATTCTTCTTTGCACCTATTTAGCTTACTCTACTTTACAAAGAACAACATATCCTTACAAAGGTAACCATTATTTGAACTCATTTGATACAATTTGAACTCATTTAAACTGATTTTTTTCGCTTGAAAGTCTTGCCAGTAAAGGAATCCAGCGAATCAGCCTTATCAACTTTTTAACAGTTCGCTTGTTCTCTTCTTCTTTTCAAAAGCATAAATTTAAAAAAAGATAAAGTGATGAAAGATGTAATGAAGAGGGTGCAAGGATTTCTGACATTCCAGACTCCACTCGATATCAATTTTATCCGGTCGCAATTCGCCGCCGTTCATTCTCAATACCAGCGGCAAATACCTGAATGGGCTTATGGATCCACTAAAGAGAAACTAATCGCCGCATACTGGTATACCTATGTATTATCGCATTTTGCGTTAATCATCGGAGTGCCTGTCTTGATCCTGGGGCCGATCATCTCCGGCCTCAATTCCCACTATTTGTTTATCGTCTTGATTGTACTGTCCTTTACCTTTCTTGTGTTGCTCGTCGGTAATTATTGGCCTTTCTTCCGCTCCCAATTTTTGCCCAAGCTGGAAGCGGTAGTTTCCGATTACAATGGAGAACACCAACGGGGAATTATTAGAGAATTTAGGCAAGAACAGGAGCGCATCACTGCTCATTTTCAGGAACAGTCATTGATGCAACAGGAGGGAGCAAAGAAGTGCCGGCAGGCTCAACTTTCCAATCTTGCACTTACTTTGGTCTATTATGTTTTGTCGAAGGCAGCTGGAATTGATGAGATGCATTGCGACGATCACACGACCAATTTACTTTTAAAATTGTATGGAGTTGATCGGGGAAGTTTAAAAACAAACTTGGAATTGATTGTAGGGAGCAGCTCAAAAAGGCAGAATTTGGGAGAGCGAAAATGTACGGAAATTCGAAATCGATTCGATGAGGCTGTAAACTTTCTTGAAGAAATGAACTATTCAAAAGGTATTGTGATCCTGAAAGATCTGGAGGTTAGAATATTCAATATTTAATGTGAGGTTCTAACAGACTTGTCAAGCATCTTGTGTAGGAGCGAGGCCAATGTCAAACAATCTAAGGCGGTTTCTTTATCAATCGGCCATTTGATTTTTGGTGCATGACCAGTAGTATTTCTGAATATCCCAAAATGATTTTTAAGAAGATTCATAAAGGCTTTATGCTCGCTTTCTTCCGATTCTGTTTTTAAAGAATTGAAGGCAAGCATTGGCGTTTTACGGTCCCCCAATCCAAATGCTTTATCTACTAGGATGGCCCCGTCTTCTGTTAACCCAGCCTTTTCCCTTATTTTTTCGGCGACGCTTTTCGTTGCTTCAAAAACAGTATGAAAGTAATTGTCCTGGAGGAATTCGGCTTTGCAAAATAGAATAGCGTCTGGATAAACTTTCCGATCATTGAGTTTTCATTTAAGGAGATCTGCCCTTTTTTGGGCTTCGGGTATAGTCCGCGCCGGGGCAACTCTCCTATATTTAGCCATATCTAACAACTCCAATCCAATAAAGGCAAGAGGGATATTTATTTCAGACCTATTTTTTCCAACTCTTCAGGTTTATTGCTATACCGCGTGGGATGGAGTATTTTTTGTACATTCTTACGCTGTCTTTTTACTTATTTTGATCCCGTGTAATAATTATCTATAGTTAGCTTCTTTTCACTTGTCTGGGATGGTATGTTGCGGATAGAAAAAGCAAAATGATGAAAGAAGCAGCTACCCATAGCATACCCCCAACCCCCATATTATTCCCATACGAACCGGAAGAATTTTGGAAATCTATTCGCCTGGTCATCCGGGAAGAACTTAAGCAAGTAGGCAGCCAAAAACCTGCTACCTTAACTTTTGAGACACCTGGCCTCACATATAAGCCTCTTTATAAGATCACCGAAGTCTGCGAACTTTTCCATATATCAAAGCCCACTATCTACGACTGGGTACGACACGGTAAGCTGAAACCTTTAAAAATTCGCTCAAGGGTCTATTTTCTATGGCAAGACATCCAGCAGCTTATGACCCCGTCCGAGGATAGTCTATGAGGGTAAATTTCTCTGGCAAAGACATTATATAACCTTTAAAAGTCAGTAACAATGGCAGAATTAAAAAGAAGAACCCTGTTCTTAGGTAGCGGGAAACAAATTAAACTTTTTGGCAATAGCATTGCGATCAGCAAGACGCTTGAGATCGGGGAGGGTTATGCTCCAAACATCTTGTCTGGAATTGAGGAACAATCCGACAAGAAAACTCCCGCAAGTGTGTCCAATCCTCATAGGCTAACTTCCGAAGAGCTGATGGAAATGGCGGACTATAATATCCAATTATGGATGGATCTAAAAGCTGGAATCCGAAAATATGGAGTAACTGACCCAAAGATTTTCGGGCAAGAAACAGCTAAATCGCAAGGTTCGGAAGAAGGCAGAAAGCAACCCGCTAATAGAAAGCGTAGCGCGGAGAAAGAGGATAAATGACCATTCAGGGTTTTTTTGTGGTCGGGGCAGCCAGCTATGTTTTGACTTCGTCAAAACTATGCTGGCTCCATTCATCCCGCCCTACGGGACGGGATTCATGGAGGTTGATGAAGACTGTAAGGTCAAAACGAAAGGGTATGATTGGGGAGAAGAAAAGGACCTGGGACAGAAAAGGCGGAAGGCCTAAAAAAGCAATCAGAAGGGACGAGCAACTGGCAGTCATGTGTACCCTGATCGAGCGAAAATTGATTGAGCATAAAGTAAAAACAGCCGGTACTTCCATCTCTCAATTCTTGAGAGAGCTGGCACTTAAAGGACAAGTTGACAGCAGGATAAAAACACTCCCAAAGGAAATTTTGCTGTTCACTGCGACACTCAATCACCTGGCTGCAAACGTAAATCAGGTTGCCAAAAAAAGGAACCGTGAAGAAACCTTCAATGCCATCGAAAGGGCCGAATGGAAGGTACTCTCGGAGGAAGTAAGACAATTAGCGGAACAAATAAAAAAATATATCCAGTGATTGGCAAAATATCAATTGGAAGATCCTTTAAAGGTTGTATTCTTTATTGCTTGGAAGATAAGAAGCTGGACCTGAAAAGACAATTGAAACAGGAATATATGGTACAGCCAATAATGAAGGAGCGGGCGGAAGTGGTACACTATAATCTATGCTATGGAAGCAAACACGAACTCATAAAACAGTTCAATGAAGTCAGGCAGCTCAACCTGAAATTATCCAAACCTGTTTTACATATCAGCTTAAGCCTGGCGCCGGAAGATGTCTTACAGGAGGGAAAAATGACTGAAATGGCGGAGGAATGTGCCACAAAGATGGGTTTTGAAAATAATCAGTATATAGCCATCTATCACAAAGACACTAACCACCAGCACCTGCATATCGTCGTCAACCGGGTAGGATTTGATGGAAAAACCGTATCGGATAGCCATAATTATAAGAAAATAGCGGAGTACTGCCGAAGGATGGAGCAAAAACTTCAGTTAAAACAGGTGCTCAGCCCCAGACTTTACTTATCCCAAAAAGAAAGATTAATAGAGCGTCATGATATCCGAAAAGACGAATTGAAGCAACGCATCCAGTTATCTATTAGACAGTCCAGGAGCTACCTCGAATTTGAGCACCGCATTAAACAATACGGTTATGAAGTTATCCGGGGGAGGGGTATTGCGTTCCGGGATGCCCAGAAAGTCTATGTAAAAGGAAGTGATCTTGGGTATTCCCTGGCCACCATTGAAAGGCAGCTGAAATTGCAATTGGCACTGAATCAATCGCTGACACTGGAGCAAATGCAATTCCTGGAAAAGCAGCGAATCATAGATAAGGAAACGGCAAGGATTTCTGAACGCCAACAATTAAAACAGGAGCATAGGCCTGATATTAAGAAAGTAGAAGGCAATTTTAGCGAAGCCAGGCGACACGGCAGCAGCCAGGAACAAATACTGGAGATCCTTTCCAAACCGGTGCTGGATAATGAGGAGGTGCCTTATCAGTTAAGAAGATCACAACGTAAGAGGATCTCTAACTGAGTGTCATTATTTATTAATTGGCAAATGAATCAACATGAAACCTGAAGAGATTAACCAAGTGCTCATGGAAATATTCGATGAATTAAAAACCCTCAAGGAGCAGGAAGAGAAAAGAAGCAAGACACTCGAAGACCTTTCCCAAGTTGTAAAATCTTTCGATGAAAAATTATCAACCATGAAAGTGACTGCCCTTCCCACCGATTTAACGCCGGTGGAACAGCAGCTGGCAAAAGGCATTAATAACCTGCAAGCTATTCTGGAATCCAGGCCAAAAAATATAATCCGTTATTTTAACTTCCATTTTTTCCCAAAGTTGAATATTAAGGAGTATTATCGGACGTACAGCAAACTCGTACTTTACTTAACAATTATTGTCCTAGTAGCTGGCCTGGTGAATATCGGCGTGGAATGGATTCAGGGTTACAACAGGAGACATGAGCTACCTAGCTACCACGGAATAGAGAATTACGGAGAAACCACTATTAAACCAGAAGTAAAAAGCGGCAAAAGGAAAACCGGCGTATTTGCTAGGGATTCGGTGACCCGAAAACGCCATCCGATAGTTCCATCCAATCTTCGGGATACGGTAAGTAAAAAACTTCTGATGGATTCCCTGAAGAAGAGAATTGAGGAACATCTCTTCCGCCACTCTGCGGATACTGCAAATTAATTACTGTAAAATGAATTCCAAGCAGTTGAAAAAGCTACTGTGGCCGAGCAATAGAATCAGAAAACCTAGCATTTGTGCTGGCCTTATTCCTTCAGTAAGGATAGATGATTGCCTGTTGTTAAAAGGCTTGGGTTTTTAAATGAATAATTCATAGGCTAAAATGATTATTTTGGGATGATGGCAATCTATAATGGACCTCCAAAATTGGGCAGGGGGTGAAAACAGGAAAACTATTCAATCTATAGAACTTGATCTTGCAAATCAATGAAATAGTACCTTAAATGGCGGAGGGCATGATTCAGCCTCTATAAAATCATTGGCCAGAAGAACACGCATCCTATCGACAGCATTTCCTTACTTGAACCGAGAGCTCACCGATCTTCCAGCGGAGAAATGGAAGGATTTACCCGAATTGGAGGGATATTACCTGATCTCCAATTTCGGACGGGTGAAGCGGGAATCCTTTGAAGTGATGCGGAAAAATGGAACGATCAAACTACTTCGGCCGAAGATCATCAGACTGGAACTACAAAGAACACCCAACCACACGATTGGGGACGAGGTATATTTTCTCAAAGTCAGGATTGGCCATATTGGAATTATATACCGGTATAGCATCGCCAGAATCGTTTACTATAGTTTTATCAGGAAGTTTAGGCTCAGTGATAAAAATAAGGTCGTCCTCCCCATTGATGGAAACGGGAAAAATATCGTGCTGCAAAACCTTGCCCTGGTTGATATTCGAAGAAAGCAACAAAGGATCTTTGAACGCAAGCGCCTGAAAAGGGAATTCCTTCGGGCCTATGATGAGTTCACCCAAACTCGGGCTGAGCAGTCAACCAATCCCTATTGCCGGCAGATTAGCCAATATACCCGTGATGGGAAAAAGGTCAAGACCTATCCGAGCATCAATACCGCTGCAAAAGTGATAGGCATCGGGAATGCCGGAATTCACGCGGCCCTGCAAGAAAGGCAGGTCAGTTCCGGTGGTTTTATTTGGCGTTATGGCAGGAAAAAACGGGTAGCTGTCCAAGCATTCATCACAAAAAGAAAAGAGCGCTATAAAAAACTGGTCGGCCAAAAACTGAGTCAGTATTCTGCTCAAGGCAAGCGCATCGCGACCTGGCTGACCATTTCCGACGCGGCCAAATCGACCGGATTTCATCCTGGCGATCTGTCCAATGCCATCCAAGGCAAACAAAGAAGCGCCGGCGGGTGGATCTGGAAGAAGGGGTGGGGTAAAAAGCAAATCGATTTGAGTCAATACGATTTTGGGGAGTCCTGGAGGGCTAAGCGCAGGTGGAAAAAAGTAAAACAATATAGCCTCCATGGAAAATTCATCCGCTACTTTCCCAGTATCAAGGCAGCTGCCGCCCACATGCATTGCGTTTCCCCTACCATCAGTTCAGCGCTAAAAAGCAAATCCGGTTTTTCCGGAGGGTTTCGGTGGAAACTGGCTTAATCTTAACGAATGTGCAAATCTATTTTCGAGTTTCTTGAATTTGCAAAACAATAGATTTCATTCAATTAGCAAATTCAGGCTAAGTGTTTACCCCTAGAATCGCAAGAATACGTTTTGCATTTTCAAATAAAGTTCCATTCCTTCGTACGCTTTTGAGAAAATTTAGTATTGAGTCCTATCATGGTTTCTATTTCGTATTGAGTCCTATCATAGTTTCTATTTCGTATTGAGTCCTTCAAAGTTTTTATTTTATAGAAAATTGGGTCTGATTCTCCGCCCCCTTCGTTAAGACTATAGATTTTATTCAGCCCTGGCTGAAAGATCACTTCGGCAAACCTAACTGCGGTATGAGAAAAGCACTAAACCTTATTAGTCTTTTAACTCTTCTAGTTTCGTGCGCTTCTGCCCAGCAAATGGACTCGACCCTGGATAAAATAGCTGGTTTTCCCAATCGTTTATTTTCAAAGATTCAATCAAAGACAGCTCGCCTGGATCAACAATTGAGCAAGCAGACCGCAAAATTTCTCTCTAGACTTTCCAGAAAAGAGGCCAAACTCAAAAAACAATTATACAAGCAAGACTCCGCTGCAGCGGCCAAGCTTTTTGCTGCAAACCCCGAACAACAATACGCTGCCTTGCTCCAGAAGCTCAAGACGGACAGTGCTCAAGTCATGCATTCCATGGGTGCTGAATATCTACCCTATGTTGACTCGATTCAAGTCAGCTTATCTTTTTTAAATAAGTATCCTCAACTCCTAAGCTCAGCAGGTCCTCTCCCTGCCGGATTCAGTAGCTCACTTTCGCAGCTTCAGCAACTGGAGGCTAAAATGCAGGATGCCGATCAGATCAAGCAAATCGTGCAGGCCCGAAAAGCCCAGCTTTTAGCATACCTGACCCAAAACAGCAATCTCCCACCGGGGATTAAAAGCCTGTACCAGAATTACAACGCTGAAATGTATTACTATTCCGAGCGGGTCCGGGAGTACCGGGACATGCTCAACGATCCGGACAAAATGATTCAGGTGGCCCTGAGCCTGCTGAATAGGGTTCCGGCCTTTGCCTCATTCGTGCGCAGCAATTCCTTTTTGGCAGGACTCTTCAGCGTGCCGTCCAACTATGGCTCGCCCGAGGGGCTTGAAGGGCTTCAGTCCCGAGACCAGATCCTGGCTATGATTCAAAGCCAGGTTAGTCAGGGCGGACCCAACGCGGCATCCATGATCCAGCAGAATCTCCAAGCTGCCTCACAGGACATCACTAAGCTGCAAAATAAGTTGAGCGCCCTGGGAGGAGGAAGCGGCGACATGGACATGCCGAATTTCAAACCCAATCAACAAAAGACAAAGACCTTCCTCAAAAGACTGGAATACACGACCGATATCCAAACCCAGCAGTCCAGTTATTATTTTCCTTCGACTTCCGATATCGGCTTATCAGTGGGATATAAGCTGAACGACCGGAGTACCGTAGGTATCGGAGGGAGCTATAAAATAGGCTGGGGAAATGGTTATCAAAACATCCATTTCAGCAGTCAGGGGGCGTCGCTCAGGAGTTACCTGGACTGGCAGATGAAAAAAAGCTTTTACGTTTCCGGGGGCTATGAACTCAACTACCAACAACCCTTCGGTGCCTTGTCGCAGCTCTATGGGCTAAGCGACTGGCTACAAAGCGGACTGATTGGAGTGAGCAAGATGATTTCATTGAAGACCAAGTTTTTCAAACAGACGAAGATTCAGCTGCTCTGGGATTTTTTAAGCTATTACCAGCTGCCTCAAACGCAACCTTTTAAGTTCCGGGTCGGCTACACGTTCTAAATCGAAGTGCTTTTCATAATTCGCGGGTTTATGGGAATATTCAGAAAGCATCTTATTTCGGGAGTCATTCTGATCTGTTCATTCAGTCCCGGACTCTTGCGTGCCCAGGGTCAAATCAGCTCTCCCTATGTTCCCAACGTGATACTCCCTTCCCCCAATGCGGCGGCGCTCACGAAATTCTCGGACGTTCCGGTAAGCCCTTATACGGGAACTGCGGACGTTACGGTTCCGATCTATACGATTCAGGCCAAAGGAATCAGCGTGCCGGTCAGCATTTCGTACCATACCGGTGGCATCAAATTAAAAGAGGAGGCTGGCTGGGTGGGGTTGGGTTGGGCGCTCAACGCCGGCGGCGCGATTTCACGCAGCATCATGGATCACGACGATTTTGGCGCCATACCCTATTTTACTACCATGGTCCCGCAGTTGGCTGGGGATATGACTCTTCCGTATCCCTATCCCTTCACCGGGGAATTGCAACTGGGCCCATTTTTTTACGATTTTGTTTGTACATACAAAGCCAGCACTTCTGGCGGAATCGAAGATTTCTTCCAACCCTTTACCTCCGGCACGGATATTTATGACTTGGAGCCGGACATCTACAGCTACAATTTCCCCGGACACAGCGGAAAATTCATTATCACCAGGGCGGGTAAAGTGGTCCTTCAAAAGCAAGAGAACATCGCTATTCAATTCCAGGCAGCTGGCCAATGGTTTGTCATTCTTGATGACCAGGGCAACAAATTCTATTTTACGGTATTGGAGACCTACCAGCAAATAGGTGCAGCTACCCCTACGTCCTCCTGGCTGCTTTCCAAAATTGTAACGGAACAGCAGGATAGCGTGATGTTCAACTACACTCCCGGGGGGGGGGGTCTGGAGGTTCAACCCGACATCAGCCAAACCTACAATCAGTTCTGCTCCAACCAAGGGCTTACCACGAGCAGCCCTGCGCCAACTTATTACAATAACCAGACGCTTCAGAGTATTGACTTTGCCAATGGTCATCTTTTGTTTCTGTCGGACGGTAAACGGAGCGATTTGGAAGGTGCCTATAAGCTGGATTCTATCATTCAATACTCCAAAAATGCCGCAGGTGCCCTGACCTATCAACAGGAGCACGATTTTTTTTATTCCTATTTCAATAGCTCCCATCTGGGGAGGTCGGACTCCCTTGAATACTGCCGCTTGCGCCTCGATAGCGTAAAGCAGGTTTCGGGGAGTTTTTCCCTTCCGCCGTATGCCTTTGGGTACAATAACCCCAATCCGGGCGGCAGTTCGGCCAAGCATTCCTACGACGTGGATCACTGGGGTTATTACAATGCTGCGGGCAATTCCCAATTTATTCCGAGCATAACCGCTTTATACAATCCTCCAGGGGCCAATCAGCAATATTTTACCTATACCGGTGCCAACCGGGAGCCCAGTTTCCCCTCAACGCAAACGTTCTCCCTGGAGCAGATTACGTACCCCACGGGAGGGCATACGGTGCTCACCTACCAACCCAATGACTATGATTTCACCAACTCCAGTACCAATGGATCCAATCAATTTCCCTCGGTCAACCTACATACCGTGGATACAGTTTTTAACATCTATAAGCATGGAACGACCAGCGGTTCGCTGCCCTTGTCCACCATTTTCCCACTACAGCATAACATCAACAATCCTACCAACCTGACCATCAAAGTCGCATTCATGTACCAGGTCAACAACCAATGGACCTACCAGAATACCACTAATAAGATTTATTTCAATTTTACGGGTCCCGGTCCGATAAATGTGCATCAGGATATCAACGGGTCAAGCTGTCTAGTCAATACACCCGTATGTACCGACAGCATTCCGCTAACCATCTTTGATACTGGCACCTTTACTTGGTCTGGGTATATCGATCCTACGATCGATACGGCGACTGTTTTTTCTGAAATACACGTTACGTTCCAATACCAGGAGACGCTGCAAAACTATAATCTCCTGGAGAACAACAGTTTTATCTCCCCGGCGTCCGGTCTTCGGATCCAAAGCATCACCAATTACAAAGATGCCTCGAACGTGGCCAGTGAAAAGACCTATAACTATAACTACTTGCAAGATAAATTGGGGACCGGGTCTCCGCAGCAATACAGTTATGGCCGGCTGATGTCTTTTCCTTCCTATGTGAGGTACACTTACATTCCTACAAGTGGCGGAGGGTACTGCCCTTCACTATCTCTTTTCAGCAGCAGCAACTGTTCGCTGACCAGCGTGATTCAGGGAAATATCGTGGGATATGACCAGGTTATCGAATCAGATATTGACCCGGTAACGGGGCTGGATAATGGAAAGACGGTGTATAGCTATGCCAACTACCCCGATACGGTCATTTCCTATAGCGGGCTAGGATTGCCGGGAACGCTCAACATGGGAAATAACTTGAACGGGGAACTTCTTTCTAAAAGGACTTATGCAGATAACGGCGGGGTATATTCCAAACTGGCCGAGACGGACAATTATTACCATACCACGAACCGGATCGTATACTATAGCCCCAAATATGCCTATTCCTATCCACGCTCCGGAATGATACCATCGATTTGCGCAGCTGACACTGTCGTAGAAGTGGAGACGATTGCCTGTTTTTATCCTTCGATCAAATCGGAACGCATTCTGATGGATTCATCGTTCAATTTTTATTTCCAACAAAATGATTCCACGAAATATGTAGTCAGTAAGACTTACGATTACTATGATAATCCGGCGCATTATCAGGTTACCCGATCCAGGACTACAGATAGCAAAGGAGATACAATGATTACGTTTCTCCGGTACCCGCAGGACTATATCCCCTCAGGACACACCGTTACGGGCAATACGATATTGGACAGCATGATCGGACGCAATATGGTCAGCGAAACAATCGAAAAGCAGGATAGCTTCTACTATCCGGGATCTTCCGCCGGATACATTACGGGTGCCCAGCTAAGCTTGTTTCGAATACTTTCCGGCAATGCCAATACTGTCGTCCGCGACCGGACCTATAAATTGGATATCCAGGCACCCGTTACCAACTTCCAACCGTTCGCTATCAACAACAATTCCACGAGCCTAGACAGCCGGTACCGGCAAATGGTCAGCTTTGATCAATACGATGGTGCCGATAACATACAGCAGTATACAACTACAGATCAAAACCCGGTAACGATTATCTGGGACTATGTGCATGTCTATCCGATCTCCCAAGTGAAAAATGCTGCCATTGCCGACGTCGCGGCAACTAGCTTTGAATCCGATGGCACCGGCAACTGGACCTATACGGGGACTTCTACGTCTGACACCACCTCCATCACCGGCAGTTATTGCTATAACCTGGGACAAACCAACGGAAACATTACCAAATCGGGCCTGACCAGTGGGACCACCTACGTGGTGTCCTATTGGACCAAGAATTCATCTGCTTACTCGATCACGGGGACAATCGCCGGCTATCCGATCAAAGGCAAAACGATCAACGGCTGGTCTTATTACGAGCACAAGGTTACTGGGCAAACGACCATCACGGTAAGTGGTTCAGGATACCTCGACGAATTGAGGCTTTATCCTGCAACGGCTCAAATGACGACGTTCACCTATTCTTCCCTGGCGGGAATGACGACCAGCTGCGATGCGGATAATAAGGTTACCTACTACCTCTACGACAGCTACCAGCGGTTAAAGCGAATTAGAGACCAGGACGGAAACATCATCAAAACCTTCCAGTATCACTATGCGAACCAAAACCCGGCAAACCAATGAGGATTTGAGCCTGGGTAAATGGCTCACTAACGAAACAGATTTCATACTTCTGATATGCGGAATCCAAAGACAATATTTCGAATAATAGCGACGCTTTTCGCCTGCTCCGGGTGGTACGCCGGATTGGGCCAGGTGAGCGTTTCCGGACCTACCTGCGTGATGGCGGGCACAACCTATCAATACAATATCAGTGGTCCTTGGGATTCGTCATCGACCATGCAGGCATGTATTACCGGTGGATTGATCCCGAAGACTCAAGGCGCAGCCTGTACGACCAAAAATGCTCCGCTGGCTTTTGTGCAAGTCGTCTGGGACAGCGGGAGCATAGGGTCTTTGAAAATTAGTTCCTCCAAGGGAAATGCAGCGATTAATGTAAACATCTGTTCGCCACTAGCTGGCGGAACAATCGATAGCCCCGGCCGTGCCCAGGCGATTGCCTATGATTCTGTGCCCGCATCCATCATTACTTGTTCCGTGAGCACGGGCGGTTCTTGCGCTCCCAGTTACACCTATCAGTGGCAGAAATCACTTGACATAGTCAGCTGGAGTGATATTCCGGGCGCAACCAGTCGGAACCTACAAATATCGAGTGCGCTCAAGCAGGCGACTTATTTCCGAAGAAAAGTAACGGAATCGGGTTCCGGAACTATTGCATATTCAAGTGTTGCATTTGTGGATGTAGGTGCCCCACCGTCTATCAGCAGCGTGAGAATATCCGTTCCCGTGGAAGACGCGCATGATTTGGCATGGAATTCATCCAGCCTGACTAAATCTTTTTAGATGGCAAGTAGATCGCAACGTGGGATTCTGCGCGTTTGGGCAATCGTCCTGCCCGCGGTGGCCTTTCTATTTGCCAACCAAACTGCCAAAGCGCAGTGTTCCATCAGCGGGGCGACCTGCATCGTTCCTGGCGTGCAGTACACCTACACGTTTTCGGGCACTTGGAGCGGCAATACCGGCTTTACCTGGAGCATTGGAGGTGGAGCGGGTACTTTTCAAGGTTCGAGCAGCGGAAACGGACTCGTCCACGTTACGGTCATCTGGAATGGCTCGGGAACCTTGTACGTCACCACCACCAATCCATCCTGTAACACCTCGACCAGCGTTTCCGCAGCCCCAACCTTGGTGCCAGGCACCATCAGCAATCCGACGCAGCATATTAATTACAACACGATTCCCGCGATGATCAACTGCAGTGCGGCCACCGGAGGATATTGTTCGTCTCCTAACTATACCTACCAATGGCAATCCAGCACGAATAACGTGAGCTTCAACAACATTACCGGGGCGACCTCGCTGAATCTGTCCTTCACGTCAGCACTCACATCGACCATGTATTACCGGCAATTCGTAACCGAAACCAATTCCAGCCAAACGGCCTATACGGCGACCGCGACGGTATTCGTATACCCGGTACTTGTGCCAGGCAGCGTCAGCCCATCGCCTCAGACCATTAACTACAATACTGCTCCGTCGACCATGTCCTTATCCGGGGTTTCAGGAGGAACTGGAACATGGACCTACCAGTGGCAGAGCTCTCCAGACAACGCGACCTGGACGGCCATTGCCTATGCCACAGGGGTAAGCTACACACCTGCTCCCGTCAGTACGCTGACCTATTACAATGTGGCGGTTACCAGCGGCTATACGCTCAATAGCAGTTCAGCTACGGTCAACGTGAATCCCGAGGTCTTTCCCGGAACCATAAGTCCTTCCAACATCTCGATTGTTTCGGGGAAAAGCCCTGGTCTGATCTCGGGCGACGATGCCAGTGGCGGAGCCTGTGGTGGCAGCTACAGCTACCAGTGGCAGAACTCGACCGACGGGGTCCATTTCTCTACCATTTCAGGAGCAACCTCATTAACTTATTCTCCGGGCACGCTTACGGCCGCTACCTGGTACCGGAGGCAGGTCACTTGCGGAACAGACGCGGAATATTCCAATACCTGCGCAGTCTCGATAGTCTCCACAACGGCCGACATGAATTATATCAAAGTGCGAGCCCTGCTGAAAGCGGGAGTGATGGATTCCACCAGCGCGGCCAATTTGACTAGCCCCTATGACCTGTCTCAAACCATGCAGTATTTGGACGGGCTGGGCCGAGTTATCCAGACCGTGGCGATGCAGCAAAGTCCACTGCAAAATGACCTGGTAACTTTCAATGAATACGACAACTACGGAAGGGAAATTAGCAAATACTTGCCTTTCGTCGATACGCCCAACAATGGGTTATTCAAATATTCAGGGGCCTCCGATCAATATAATTTCAATTCAACGCAATTCCCCAGTGAGCAGTATTACTATAGCCTGATCAGTTTTGAACCATCGCCCATGAATCGCGTGTCGGTAACATATGCCCCCGGCACCAATTGGGTCGGATCTTCCCGTGGCGTTACAGCTCAGTATTTGGTTAACCAAGGTTCCGACAGTGTACGGAATTGGAATATTGCCTATCCGATTGGTAGCATTCCGACATCTTCCACTACCTATGCTGCGGGAACTCTTTATAAAAGTATTTCAACTGACGAAGGAGGGCATCAAGTAGTAGAGTACAAGGATTTGCAAGGTCGGATGATGCTCAAAAAGGTGCAAATATCCGCTAGCCCTGGCACTGCCCATGTGGGCTGGTTATGTACCTACTATGTCTATGATGACCTCGGTTTTCTGAGATTCGTGATTCCGCCCCAGGCAGTGGTCCTAATAAGCAGCAGCTGGTCGATCAGCGCATCTATTTCCTTTGAGCTTTGCTTCCGGTTTGAATACGACGCACACGGACACACAATCATAAAAAAAATTCCAGGTGCGGGTGAAAGCTGGATGGTTTACGATATGCGTGACCGGATAGTAATGAATCAGGATTCTAATTTGCGCGCCTTTCAAAAATGGCTTTTTACCAAATACGATGTAGAAAACCGCCCGGATTCTTCAGGCCTGATTACAGATCCGACATATTACAATAACCTAACCTATTATGACACAACGGCATTTAAGAGCGCATATTTCCCGCAAGTGAATTCTTACACAAATGAACTGCTGACCCAAACTTATTACGACGACTATAGTTGGGTATCTGGTACTGGTGCCTCCATTGGCTCCACCATGGCTACTAATAATAGCAATAACAGCAATTATTTCTACACTACGTACAATGGATCGCCTGCTTATGCCGTTGCGATGACACCTTTCTACATCAACCGTGGCTTGACTACAGGCTCCATGAAAAAGGTTATTGGCACTACAAGCCAGTATCTTTATTCTGCCAGTTTCTTTGATGACCGGGCACGGGTGATTCAGACTCAAGAAGTCAACTTCACTGGGGCAATTGATACGGTATCATTACAATTTGATTTTAGTGGAAAACCATTGCGAAACCTTTTAGGGCACAAAAAAAATGGTAATACCGTGCAATCCCATGTAGTAGTTGCCAAAATGGACTATGACCAGGGGCTCCGGCTACGGCATATCTGGAAAAACATTGACAATGCTGCCACTGATCAACTGATCGATAGCATTCAATATGACGAATTGGGGCATTTAAGAGTAAAATATATAGGCAATAACGTGGACAGTGTCATTTACGATTATAATGTACGGGATTGGATCATCGGCATTAACAGAAGTTTTGTAGCTGGGACAGCCAACCATTTCTTCGGGATGGAATTGGGGTACGACAAGTCTAGCTCCATAGCCCCCGGCAACACCTATTTAACGCCAGAATACAATGGTAATATCGAAGGAGTGTCCTGGAAAAGCTTTGGAGATGGCATCAATCGCAAATACGATTTCAGCTATGACTATGCAAACCGGCTGACTGGAGCCGCATTCTTACAAAACACCAGCGGTACCGCTTGGGACAAGAATTATTTGGACTTTTCCGTGGGTGGTCTGACTTATGATGCGAACAGCAATATCGTTACGATGAACCAGCGAGGTTTTACCGTAGGCGGGTCGTCAGCTGTTGATTCTCTGACCTATAGCTACCTCAATACTAATGGAAGTAATAAGCTAATGGGGGTAATAGACGTAGCCAATAACCCGAATTCCTTGCTGGGTGACTTTCACTACAATCCAGCCACCAAGCAATCGACTGATTATACCTATGACGGAAATGGTAATCTGTTAACAGACAACAACAAAGCTATCGACAAGATCATATATAATTACCTGAATTTACCTCAGCTGGTCCACTTGAATGCCAAAGGAAACATTGCTTATACCTATGATGCAGTTGGCACCAGGTTAGCCAAGATCATTATGGACAGTACCTCCAAGCATTCTATAACAAGGACATACATTGGCCCCCTCGTTTATCAGCAGACAGATACGATAACGAGTCCTGGGGGAGGAAATGATACCCTCCAATTCATTGGAAACGAGGAAGGTCGTACCCGGTGGGCATATCATAAGTACATGACTGGAGCTACCGCTTTCAAATTCGAATACGATTTCTTTGAAAGGGATCATCTTGCCAATACCCGGATGGTGCTGACCCAGCAAAAAGACACGGCCCAATACTTGGCATCCATGGAGGCAGCTTACAGGGCTACGGAAGTTCAGCTGTTCTCCAACATTACATCCACTTGCTATCCTAGGGCTTCTGTGAGCGGTTATCCAGATGATCTAACCTACACCAATCCCAATGATAGCGTCTCGAAAGTAGACTATAACGGTACAAGTGGGCAAAAGACTGGGCCTTCGCTTCTTCTAAAGGTTATGAGTGGGGACACGGTGAAGTTCGGAGTTCAGAGTTATTACAACTCAGGAAGTGGCAGTACTAACAACAGCTCATTCAACGATGTTCTGAATACGCTTGCTGCTGTCCTAGTTAGTACCACCGGCGGAGATCATGGCACTGTGGCCAATTTGACGGCCAGCGGAAGCACGGTATACAGTGGCTTAAGCAGCTTTCTTTCGGCCAACGATCCAGCACCAACGGGTTACCCTAAAGCTTACTTGAATTGGATCTTTTTAGATGACCAGTTCAATTATGCCAGCAGCCTCTCCGGATCTGTACAGGCGGCAAGTTCAACTTATCCTTCAGCTCATTTGAATACGGTTGCACCAGGTTCACAGCTTATCCTGACAAAAAATGGATATTTGTATATTTGGGTTAGTAATGAAACACAAGGCTGGGATGTTTTCTTCGACAATCTATCCATCCAACACAGGCAAGGACCGTTACTTGAGGAAAATCATTATTATCCATTCGGACTCGCTATGCAAGGAATTTGCGATAAGGCCGTAAAATCCAATTATTTTGAAAATAAGTACAGATATAATGGTAAAGAAATTCAAAATAAGGAATTCTCGGACGGAACAGGTTTAGAATGGGCCGATTATGGAGCAAGAATGTTTGACGATCAGCTTGGACGATTTTTCACCTTGGATAATGCTTCTTTGAACTATATGTCTTTTTCTCCCTATATGTATGGGGCAAATAACCCATTGAGATTTATGGACATTCAAGGGCTAGGCCCAGGTGATCGAATCAAAAAAGCTGTAGATATGGAAGGAACAAAATATTCTCAGAATAAAATACTTAACCAAGGTGAAAAGCTTCGAACAGAAAATACTCCAGAAGCTTTGGAATACCTTGATTGTTCAGAATTTGTTTGCAGAGTGATGGCATATGATGGAATCACCAACGGCGTAAAGGATTGGAATACAGGGAATTTGTTAAACTTTCTCGACGATAAAGATAAATTCATCAGAAGCGAAAATGAACCTCAACCAGGAGATATATTTTTATGGCGCGATGATAAACACGGTCATACAGGTGTTGTTCTTTCCTATGACAAGAAAACTGGAAATGTAACAACAGCTGAGGCAAGGGGGAAGGATTTCGGAACACTAGAAGTCACAAGAAATATATCAGCCTTTACAGAGCGAGAAGATTTTAAAGGCTTTTTCAGACCTATAAATGAAAACCCTGATAGGAGCGAAAAATCCGGCGATGCAAAAAAGAAGACGAAGGAA
>Ga0206988_1087_pt1 | contig 22892 bp, 16 predicted proteins | sample Alteio_BWMinCont_12_FD_153263 | JGI IMG/M metagenome (GOLD analysis project Ga0206988, IMG submission 153263) | Enriched cells from forest soil in Barre Woods Harvard Forest LTER site, Petersham, Massachusetts, United States -... | ecosystem: Environmental > Terrestrial > Soil > Temperate forest >... | reverse complement strand
ATAAGTTATGAAACGTAAATATATTTTCGGCCTGATCATCATAGTCATTATTGCACTAATCGTCCTCAGGCTCGCTTCCAATAAAAGGACGCTAAATAAAAAAGAACAACCGTCAAAAGACACCGTAGTACGGATACCGGTTAAGGCTGCCGCGGCTAAAGAGCAATTGGAGGTGATCAGCCTGGTTAAAACCGGAGCTGTTGCGCCATTTAAGGAAGCCAAAGTGCTTTCCACCGCCTCGGGAACCATTCGGCAACTCCGTTTTAACCTTGGCGATCATGTGAGCCAGAGACAAATTTTAGCTGTGATGGACACGCGACTCATCCAGTTGGATCTGCAAAAAGCAGAGACGAATGCAGAAAAGTTGCATCATGACCTGCAAACTTACGCCGAATTATTACAGGGTCAAGCCGCTACACAGGAGAAAGTAAACGAAGTCCGTCAAAATTACTTGGATGCTGTAAACCAAGTTGCTCAGAACAAGAAGCAGATATCAGATGCGGCTGTGAAAGCGCCGACAAGCGGGGTAATAGCTGAAAAGCCGGTTGAAGAAGGTGTGTTTGCCAATACAGGTACGCAGATCGCAACCATCGTCAATCTTTCACAGGCGAAAGTGCAACTAAATTTGACAGAAACCGAGGTTTATCAGGTAAAAACAGGGCAGCAGGTTAAGATCACTACCGATGTTTATCCTGACCAGGTATTTAACGGCAAGATCAGTTTTATCAGCCCACAGGCAGACGACACACATAACTATCGTGTAGAGATACTGGCAGAAAATAAAGAAAGTTCGCTGCTACGTTCTGGAACCTTCGTTTATGCCGATTTCTCCCGGAAAACCACCCAGTATGTCCTATTGATCCCGAGAGAGGCGCTTACAACAAGTGTTAAGGATGCCTCGGTATATGTAGTAGTAAATAATGTGGTTCATCAAAAACAGGTTAAAACCGGCGTGGAAATGAACGGTATGATAGAGGTAATCAGCGGACTTAAAGCAGGTGAGGTTGTAGTGACTTCGGGCCAGATCAATTTGAAAGACGGCACACAGGTTAGTATTTCCAAATAAAAACAGCAACCATGTCAATAACAGAAATAGCCGTTAAGCGGCCCCTATTAATCATCGTGGTTTTTACCGTTCTGTTCATCTTCGGTATCAAATCTTACCTTGGTTTGAATTATAACCTGCTGCCAAAGATCGAAGTGCCAACGGTTTCCATAAGCACTGTTTATCCAGGCGCGGCGGCAGCCGAAGTGGAAACATCGGTAACCAAAAAACTGGAGGACGCCTTCTCATCTATTGAAGGATTAGACAAGATCACTTCCACCTCACAAGAAGGCGTTTCCATTGTCGTTGTGCAGCTGAAAACTGGCACCGACATTAACCAGGCAGAACGTGATATACAGCGTAAAGCAGATCAGACACAAAATGACTTGCCGGATAATATCAACAAGCCTGTAGTTGATAAGATCAACCTGGATGATGCCCCGGTGATTAATGCGGGCGTAACTTCAAAACAATCTCCGCGCGATCTATATAATTTCGTAGATAAACAATTACTGCCCTTACTGCAAAACGTAGCCGGTGTGGGACAGGTTAATATTATTGGCGGCAACGAACGCCAGATCCAGGTAAATATTGACCAGGATAAAATGAAAGCTTACGGATTAGGCATCAGCCAGGTAACGGACGTGTTGAGTAAGGCTAATCAATCTTTCCCTGCGGGAAGTATAGAAACCCGGAATCAACAGCAATCTATACGTTTTGACGCAAATGTTACCTCTACCGAACAGATTAATAATCTGATCATAATGCAAAAGCCCGGTGGCGGCAGCGTTTACCTAAAAGATATCGCAGAGGTTATAGATGCGACGGCGAAAACCACCGCGATCAACCATATTAATGGTATCCCTTCCATCGGTGTTCAGATCGTTAAGCAATCGGATGCCAATGCAGTGGAAGTAAGTAAATATGTAAGGGCAAAATTTGAAGAGATTGAAACGCAATATAAGGATCAGGGTTTAAAGTTCGAAGTTTCATCCGATCAAAGTGTTTTTACTCTGAAATCAGCTGATGCCGTAATGGAAGATCTAGGGCTGGCAATAGTTATTGTTGGTATCGTGATGCTGGCCTTTTTGCACAGTTTCCGCAGTTCCATGTTTGTGTTGGTTGCCTTGCCTTCGTCTATCATTCCAACGTTCATTGCCATGTACTTCTTTGGGTTTTCACTCAACCTGATGACGCTGATGGCGATGTCGCTTGTAGTTGGTATCCTGGTAGATGATTCTATTGTGGTACTCGAAAATATTTACCGGCACCTTGAAATGGGGCGTGACAAGGAAACTGCCGCGTTAGAGGGCCGGAGCGAAATTGGTTTTACGGCCCTAGCAATCACCCTGGTCGACGTTGTTGTATTCCTGCCGATAGCTTTCGCCGGGGGCATCATCGGCTCACTTTTGCGGGAGTTTTCCCTTGTGGTAGTATTTTCCACCCTGATGAGTTTATTTGTTTCCTTTACCATTACACCGATGCTGGCCGCTAAATTCGGGAAGATCGAAAAACTGAATTCTAAGAGCCTTTGGGGCAAGATCAACCTGGGTTTTGAACGATTTTTAGATACGCTGATCGCCGACTACGGGAAGTTACTTGCGATTGTATTAACTAAAAAAAGGTGGCTGTTATCAGGCGTTATCGTTCTGATCATTGGTTCAATATCTTTGGTGGGTTTTGGTTTTATCGGCACTGCCTTTATACCAAACGCAGATCAGGGTGAGTTGCAAATAACGATAGAATTGGCCCCATCCGCTTCTATATATCAGACTAATATGGTCACCCAACAGGCTGAAAAACTGATCATGGAACAGCCGGAAGTAACAAGGGTATTTTCCAATATTGGTTTTGTAACCGGTAGTGTTGCCGGTAGCACCAACAATAGTAACCTGGCAGAGATCACAGTTACTATGGTTGACAAAAAACAACGCAATATTACTGCTGAAGACTTTGGTGGTAAATTGCAGAAGCAATTGAGTGCGGTTATTCCCGGTGTAAAAATTACTTCTTCGCCTACTTCTATAACCGGAGAAGCGAACACCGCGCCTATTCAAATAGCAGTTAAGGGTATTGACCTGAAGGCGGTTCGAAAAGTTGCTGAAGAATACAAAAAAATAGTGGCGGGTGTGCCCGGGACCCGTTTTGTGGAACTTTCGGTTAAAGACCAGAAACCTCAGATTGAGATCAATCTTAACCGGGAGAAAATGACATTGCTGGGCATTGATGCCAGTCAGGTCGGCGCTGCTTTACAAAATTCGTTCAGCGGTAATAACAAGAGTAAATTTAAACAGAACGGTAACGAATATGACATCCTGATCGGTTTGGATAGCTATGACCGTTCTGATATTAACAACGTAAGAAACCTTTCATTTACCAACAATAACGGGCAGACCTTTGTGCTAAGCCAGTTCGCAGACGTGACCGAGGGGTTAGGTGAAAGTGTACTGCAGCGCAGCGACCGTTTAGGATCAATAACTGTAAATTCCAATGTCGCCGGCAGGCCGACCGGTTCAGTTACTGATGATATCAAAAAGAAACTTCCACGGGTTCAGTTACCTGCGGGTATATCCGTGGAGTTTTTAGGCGATGCGAAAAACCAGGCAGAGGCCTTTGGCAGCTTGTTTTTTGCGTTGGGTGTAGCCATCGTTTTGGTTTACCTGATCATGGTGGCGCTGTATGAGAACGCGATCTATCCTTTCGTGGTATTATTTTCAATCCCGGTAGCCTTGATAGGTACCTTACTGGCATTAGCGCTGACCATGCAAACGCTGAATATATTTTCACTGATAGGTGTTATCATGTTGTTAGGCCTTGTGTCCAAGAACGCTATACTGATCGTCGATTTCACTAATCACTTAAAGGCCCAGGGGCGCCCGGTTAGAGAAGCGTTACTTGAAGCGGGAAAGGAACGTTTAAGGCCAATCCTAATGACCACACTGGCGATGATCCTGGGTATGCTTCCTATTGCTATTGCCAGCGGAGCCGGTGCCGAGATCAAAAACGGAATGGCCTGGGTAATCATTGGCGGTTTGACCAGTTCGATGATCTTAACCCTATTCGTTGTGCCCTCTATGTACCTCATCATTGATGGCCTGATGATGAAATTTCAAAATAAAAAAATAGTTAGAAAAAGTAAGCAATTAAAGCAGCAATAATAAATATACGCAAGCTAATCAGGATCGGGTCTGCCGGCGTAGTTCGAAAAAATATTCACAAAGGCTGTTTAATCTTAAAATTCGAATGATCCGGTGGCCAGGTCTCTGAATTGAAATAAAAACTCACAAATGAAAAAGAAATATCTTCTATTATTACCATTTTTCTTTACGCTTTCAGCAACGGCACAAACCGACAAACAGAAAGCTACCACAAAGATGATTGATTCTATAAAAATGGCAATGTTTTCGCAATATGCGGAGAGCTATCCTGCACTAAGACAAGGATTTTTGGCGACAGACTTTATAGCCGGCAGAATAGTTACCGGTGAACTCAACGGAAAGGACCTTTATCAGGGCAAGATGAACATTGAACGTATCCGGTCTAATTTTAATATTCCTTTGGCGCAATGGGGCAAAAACATCATAACCGGAACGGTCAGCTATCAGCAGATCCATTTTGAAACCAACAATGTAACCAGTTTCAGCCCCTCTTTTCCAAGTACTGACCAAAGCGTAAACAAATCAACGGTAGGTTTAACAGCAACGTTCAGCAGGACAGATTCAATTTTTAACCATCCGATAAACTATTCGGGAAGTGTATCAGGGCTAACGAATGAAGCCACATCTATTAAAAGGGTAAATTATCTGGGATTGATTGTTGTTCCGATAAGCAGGAGTAAATACTCTTCATTTACATTAGGTGTAGTAGTGATGATTGACCCTTCTGCTGTAGCACCGGTGATTCCAATAATCAGCTACTGGCATAAATTCCAGGCGTCAGACCTGGACATTTATGTAGAACTCCCGTCAAGAATCGCTTTACGAAAACAGCTTTCCAAAAAAGCATGGGCAACCGTCGGCAGTGAGCTTGGAGGTAATATTTACTTCTTTGATCTTAATCAACCTTCACTACCGCAAAATAACATCTATAGTACTACAGACATCAGGTCCGGTGCTACCTTTGAATATCTGGTGACAAAAAAATTGGTGCTTGGTGTTAGTGGAGGACTATATACTGTAGCCTCATCACGCATGTTTGATCACAACGATAAGCCAGATCAATATTTTTTCAGGACAAGTAATGGTTCTTCTCCTTACATCAGTTTTTCTATATCATTTCTGCCGTTTATAAAAAGCTTAAAATAGCTAATATGACAATCAAAATGCACTAAATACCTAAGGGCAATTGTTATACTATCTACCTCTGCACCTATTACAGTGTCCGTTACTGCAATCTTGTTTTTTTGCTTTTGCCCAAAAAAACACGGGTTTTTATAAAATGCAAATATATTTTAGCTAAACTAAATATCTGGAATTACATGTAACGTCCTTATGTAGTCGCTGTGCAATAACGCATTATTAAATTTTTTATATTAACTTCGTGTTGTTTCATGTTATGATGTCCCCCATTCAGTTTAACGATGATGAATTATTTTTGCAATTAAAGCAGAATAGCCGATCTGCATTTTCTGAAATTTATAAAAAATATTGGCAGGAGCTGTATAACGATGCGTACAATCGCACTCGGAATCGTGAGCAATGCGAAGATATCGTGCAGAATGTTTTGGCCGACTTATGGCTGAGGCGGGAAAAACTCGAAATAGATAATTTACCTGGCTATTTACATACGGCCGTTAAATTTCAATTTTATAAATTAGTTTCTCAACAACGCGGACCCTCAGTCTATCTCGACTACATGGACGAGCTTTTATACTCAACTTTTAATGCGGATGACGCGTTGCGTGAAAAAGAAATTATTAAAGTAATTGAGCTTTGGCTTAAAACATTGCCAGAAAAACGCCGCAAGATATTTCTGATGCGATATGAAGAAGAAATGTCGACTAAAGAAATTGCCAAAAGTCTGGGTATCTCCCAAAATACGGTACAGGCGCAATTGCATACGGCCAACCAGAGCATTACCACCCGTTTGGCTCAATTTTTAACTGTAGCCGCAATAATCCATATTCACCTAAACTGATTTTAAAAGGTAAATTAAATTATTGTTAATTTAATTTAAACTAGCTTAGTACATTTCCCCTTTTTGCGTACATACAGTTAAATAACATCAAAGTATGTATAAAAATAGGGAATGGTTACAGCGGATAATTACCAAGTACCTCGCCGGCAAATCTATCAAAGAGGAGCGGGAGTTTCTTGACGCTTACGACAACCTGTTTACGACAAATAACAGGAATACAGATATCCTGAATGAAGATGAGCGTGCTCGGCTCGAGAAAAAACTGGAACATAACGTTTTAGCCATTATAGAATCGCACACCCATAAAGTAGTACGATTGTGGACAAAAATAGCTGCTGCGGCTGCAATCTTAATCTTTTTTGCTGTAGGCGGATATTTTGTGCTAAATGATCGTTCAAATGTTCCACATGAAAAAGTTACCAAAATACTGCCCGGATCTAATAGGGCTACTTTAACGCTGGCTAATGGCGAGAAAATTTATCTTGCCCAGGAAAAGAATGGACGGATTGCTGCCCAAAAGGGGATAAGCGTTGTAAAGGCAGCAAACGGCCACATTGCTTATATTCACGACACAAATAATCAAGATATTGCAGCAACAACATCTATCAATTCTATTTCTACACCAAATGGTGGACAATACCAGGTAACATTACCAGACGGCACAAAGGTATGGCTCAATGCCGCGTCATCAATATCTTTTCCTATATCATTTACCGGCTCCCAAAACAGGGAAGTCAATCTGAAGGGTGAAGCTTACTTCGAAGTAACAAAAGACAAGAAGCATCCTTTTGTTGTGAAAACCGCCAATCAGCTGGTACAAGTGCTGGGAACCCATTTTAACATTAATGCTTATGGTGATGAACCGGGCACTATTACTACCTTGCTAGAAGGGGCGGTGAAAGTAAGTAGTCGTGACGGCATTGCTATGGCTACTTTGGTTCCAAACCAACAAAGTGCGCTGAATGGCGATAATTTAGGCGTAAAAGATGTTGTAGCAGAAGACGCCATTGCCTGGAAAGAAGGCTATTTCCGTTTTGATAATGAGCCATTAGAAGAAGCACTGAAAAAAATTGGCCGGTGGTATAATGTTAAAATCATATACAAGGATGATGAAATAAAAAGTAAAACTACTTATGGTACTATGAGCCGGTTCAGCAACATTTCTGATGTTATAAAGCTATTGGAGCTAACAAAGGCAGCCAGGTTCGAAATATCAGATAACAAAATTATTGTATTAAAATATTAGTTAAAACAAATCATAAACCCACTAATTAATCAAAACTATGCGGAAAAAATACCCATAACATAATAAAAATCAACGGCAAAAAAAAGGAGTGCTCGATACACTCCCTTCCAATTCAGATCCGCTTAAAAAGCAGAACTCAAATAAATTTTACTGATTTAACAGAACGCAAATGTATAAAATTTTTACTCGAATTTTGTGCAGGCAATTTACTCTTGCCTTAAATTTAGGGCCGCAACTCAAGTTCGCAATTGCACTGCTACTCTTTTCGCTGGTTTACAATGTACCTTCAGCCAGCGCCCAAACTATTAAGTTAAAAAAGAATAAGATAACATACGATCAAATATTCAGGGAAATAAAAAAACAGACCGGCTTAGATGTTATATTAGTTTCCAACAAGATACAAACCACTTCAAAAATCGATGTAAGTTTTTCGGATACGCCCCTAAAAGATGCCTTGGATGAATTGCTCAGGCCGTATCACCTGGAGTACATTATTCAAAACAAAACTATCGTCATCAGAGAAATCAGTCTAAAGCCGGTTTCAAGGAATCCTGTATCACCACCATCCCTGCAAAAGGTTTATTTTCAAGGTAGAGTTTTAGATGAAAATAAAAAGCCGCTGCAAGGTGCTACAATCACTATCAAAGGAACCAACAAGGTAACAGCAACAGATAAGAATGGTAATTTCGTATTTCCTGATGTTTATCCCGGTGATGTATTTATCATTTCGTTTATCGGTTACAATTCTACAACTTTAGTTCTTCAACCCAATCAAACCGATATTGAGGTTCAAATGGTTTTGGAACAAGGTAAATTGGGCGACGTTGTAATAACCGGTACCGGTATAAACCGCAAACGTGAAAGTTTTACTGGTTCTGCCGAAACCTTCAGCGGCGATAAATTAAAAACTGTAGGGAATAAAAATGTTATTGAAAGTTTAAAGACGCTCGATCCGGCGTTTATCGTTGTTACAAATAATGCACAAGGCTCAAACCCCAATAGTGCACCAACCATCCAGGTGCGTGGTGAAACTGGCATCAATAACACTACAAGTCTGAACGCCCAGTTTAACTCTAACCCCAACCAGCCGCTTTTTATATTGGATGGGTTTGAAAGCACCCTGCAAGCGATTTATGATTTAGATATGAATCGTGTTGCTTCCATTACATTGCTGAAAGATGCTGCGTCAACTGCATTATACGGTGCAAAAGCCGCTAATGGTGTTGTGGTAGTTGAAACCAAAAAACCGTTACCGGGGCAGTTACAGATTAGTTATACTGCAGATTTGTCCTTTGATGTTCCGGATCTTAGCAGCTATAACCTAATGAATGCTGCCCAGAAGCTTCAGTTTGAAAAGTTGTCTGGCCTTTATAATACTCCGCTTGGTGAAAATATTTTCGGCAAACCGCAAACCCAATGGCAAAGCGACTCGATATACAATGCCAGGCTTGCCCAAGTAGTGCGTGGCGTTAATACCGACTGGATCGTTATTCCTGTACACCAGGTTTTTTCAGAAAGGCACTCCTTGCAGGTAGCTGGCGGGAGTAACGAAATAATGATACGAGCCGGCATTGATTACCGCAACCAGAATGGTGTGATGAAAGGCTCAGGCCGTGACACTTGGGCAGGCAATTTTGACCTTACTTACCGTAAAGGCAAGATCAATGTTACCAATATACTTACCGTCACCAATCTGGTTACCAATAACTCGCCATATGGCTCATTTGCTAATTTTGCCGGAGCCAATCCATACGCCCCCAAAAATAGCACTTCACCCTATCTTGATCCGGGTGAGAACCTGGCGGCTAACCCGCTTTATAATGCATCGCCTTATAGCATAAGCCAAAGCAAAACCTTTGGCGTAAATGAAAGTTTACAGGCCATTTACACTTTTACAAATGATTTCAGAATACAAGGTGGTACTTCCTTTTCAAAAGATAAAACAAATGGTGTTAGCTTTATACCGCCTAATAACACTCAGTTTATTGGTGTTACACCTGCCCAACAGGGTAGCTATAAAGATAGCATTGGAGGAAACAATGCTGTCAGCGCTTATCTGACAGCCAGTTACGCAAAGGTTTTCAAAAAACACCAGCTCACCGTTAACGTTAGGAGCGATATCGAGTCAACTAATTTTGATTTCTCACAGTTCGAGGCAGTAGGCTTTCCTTACGGCACCGACGGTAATCCTTCATTTGCATACAACTACCCAACAGGTGGAAGGCCCGTTTCAACCACAGCAACCACGCACACAACCGGTTTGCTGGGTAGCCTTAACTACGCTTATGACGGTCGTATTCTGCTCGATGCTACTTACCGCCTTGATGGTGCAAGTACATTTGGCGCAAATAACCTGTACCAACCTTATTATTCAGTTGGTTTAGGCTGGAATTTGCATAAAGAAGCGTTTCTGAAATCGGTAACCTGGATCGACCTGTTAAAGCTGCGCGCCAATATAGGTTACACAGGTAACGAGAACCTAGGCCAATTTACTTCAACCTCCATATATACCTTTTTGCAGGGAACAAGCCCTTTCGGCCAGGGGTTAGCGTTGTCTACGCTGGGTAATCCAAATCTTGATTGGCAGAATACACGTCAGGCAAGCTACGGTGTCGACTTTCAGTTCATGAACGGCAAGATCAGCGGTTATGTAGAGTACTTCAACAAATTCACCAACCCGCTGGCTATTTCGGCTAATGGCGCGTTGCCTACTTCAACCGGCGCTAACGCCAGTTATGTTTTAAACGTGGGTAATTTAACCACGCAAGGGGCTGATTTTAACATTCGCTATTCTCCGGTATATAATTTAAAAGACAGGATCATCTGGACGGTCGGCCTCACCGGCCAGCGCACATGGAGTAGGTACGGCGGTATCGGCAGTAAGCTAAGCAGCCTTAACACACTTGCCCTGACGAGCAACTCCCTGGCCAGGTATCAGGATGGTCACAGCCCGGATGATATTTGGGCTGTAAAATCAGCGGGCATTGACCCCGCAACCGGTCAAGAGATTTTTATAAAAAAAGACGGTACACAAACCTTTATTTATAATCCTGACGATATTGTGAGGGTAGGCAATACCCAACCTGCAATACAAGGTGTTATTAACTCCACCTTTACCTATAAAAATTTTAGCGTTGGTATGTATGTGCGTTACAGCTTAGGCGGCGCTGTGTTTAACAGCGCATTATATACCAAGGTTGAAAATATATCATCATCACAGATCGTATTTAACCAGGATGCGCGAGCCCTAACCGAACGCTGGCAGGCACCGGGTGATGTAGCACAGTTTAAAGCCATATCCCTGCTAACAACCACACCCATGACATCGCGCTTTGTAGAAAAAGACAATCATTTTGATGGTGAGTCTTTTAGTTTGAGTTACAGGCTGACAAATCAATGGCTGTTGCACAATCTTGGTATCCAAACGCTGAATTTAGCTGCGTATACAAATGAAATTTTCAGGATTGAAAGTATCCTTAGCGAAAGGGGTATAGACTATCCTTACGCTCGTACGGTATCATTCAGTTTAAATGCATCATTTTAATGAATAGAGATATGAAAAGTAAAAGCATTTATTTAATTATGGCAGCCGCCTTATTGATCCTGGGCGGTTGTAAGAAATTTCTCGAGGTCCAGCCTCAAGGTAAATACACTCAAGATCAGGTTTTCTCAAACGAAATTGCAATTCAGCAGGCCTTGAACGGCATATATAATAACATAGCCTCAAACAACCTGTACGGGGCTAATTTAACTAACACAGTTATTGAATCACTGGGGCAGCGCTGGGCCCCTAACCAGCAAGCTATCTCGCTTTATCAGGCATACACTTACACTAAAACAACAAGCGAAGCTACTTTCGAAAGCATCTGGACGAGTGCTTACGCCAATATCCTGCAAGCTAACCAGTTTATACAGCAGATTGATGTAGCGGCCAAAAACGGTGTGATTTCGTCACAACATGCTACTGAGTTGAAAGGCGAGGCCATAGGCCTGAGGGCATTCATGCATTTTGATTTGTTAAGACTGTTTGGCCCGGTTATGAAAACATCGCCCACCGGTGCAGCTATCCCATATTATACAAAAGCCGATGCTGTTACGCGACCTATCTTAAATGCTACCCAAGCGATAGACAGTGTGTTGGCTGATCTGAATACAGCAAAGAATCTGCTGTCGTCCGATCCGATAATCACCAAGGGCCCCGACACTACCAGCCATGATTATTATGTTGGCAGCCGTAATCAGCGCTTTAATTACTATGCCGTAATTGCATTGCAGGCCCGCGCATATTTGTATGAAGGCGATAATGCCGACGCAAATGCAACGGCAAAAACTGCCTTGGCTGCCTTTGATAAATGGTTCCCATGGATGGTGTACACCGATATAGTAAACAATGCCAACCCCGACAGGATATTTGCCCCCGAGATGATATTTGGTGTATACAACCCAAACATGTATGTTAACTATCTCGCTTATTTTTCGCCCACGCTTACCAGTACGCAGATTGTAACAGCAACTCCTACGATGGTACAAACTGTATTTGAGAACAATACGAATGATTACCGCTATTCTTCTACATGGGCAACAGGAACAGGTACTACTGCCGGCCTCGAAATTTTTAATAAGTATGCAGATTTGACGGATGCAACCAGGCCTTGGCGGTTTATTCAACCATTGATCAGGAAATCTGAGCTGTATTATATATTGGCGGAAACCGATCCCTCTTTAACAAGCCAGCTTAATTATTTAAACACAGTTAGAAATAACAGGGGTTTAGCCAACCTCCCGACAACTACTACAAACGCGACTTTAATTACAGAGATACAAAAGGAATACTGGAAGGAATTTTGGGGCGAAGGCCAAATATTTTTTTACTATAAAAGAATGAACTTTCAATACGTACCAAGTGCCGCAAACGACTATAATTCCTCTGACACTTTTTACGAAATATCCCCTATTTATCAAGTTCCGCTTCCTTTATCAGAAACCACTCCACGTTAACAAAGATGAAGTATGAAAAAGACTAAATTATTAATTGCGATAACATTACTATTGAGTGTTTTCGCGGCCTGTAAAAAAGACAGACTTTTAACTTATGGCGGTGCCAACAGCATTTATTACGGCTATAAAGATCCTTCCACTAATCTCGTAGATAGTGCTGAAATTACTTTTGGGTTTTCACCTCTTTCTGTTACAGATACGGTTTTTAAAATACCTGTATTGGTTACAGGCCTGGCCTCAAAGAAAGACCGAACGTATAACGTTTTGGTTGATACCGGAACAACAGCCCTTGCTGGCAAACACTTTAAGCTACCCGCTACATTTGTTTTTCACGCAAACAGGCTGCAAGACAGCTTAGCGGTGACGTTAATAAGAACCCCCGATATGCAAACCGCAGCGGTGACGCTCAGGCTAACCCTGAAGCCATCGGCTGACCTGCAAACCAATGTAAAGACCCTTTACGGAGTATTTCAAACGTTGCAGGTAACTTCCTTTAAAATTAAAGCTTCGGATATGTTAGTGGACGGCCCATACTGGACCAACGTTTTTAGCACTTACTTTGGCACATTTAGCGTTAAAAAGGTACAGCTTATTAACCAGGTAACCGGTATGCCGCTTAACTATATTACGCTTGCGTGGCTTCAGGACCTCAACTTCTCAGCACGTATAGTATATTACGCCATTACTACGGCCAATTACCTGGCAACTCAGAAAGTAAACGGCCATACAGTGTATGAGTCTGATGGTGTAACGCCAATGACAATGGGCGCGGCCTACCAATAATTTATTAACTTTTAGATCATTCGATGATGAAATATTTATTTTACGGGTTTATGTTAGCTACTATGCTAACTATTGCCTCCTGCATTAAGGATAAAGGCAATTATAACTATCATGCTATCAACCAGGTTACGTTTAACAATCTCGATACTGTTAACGGATACCAGGTAGGTTATGGCGATACATTGAAACTTAACCCTACCCTTAACCTGAGCCAGGATAAAAATGGAACAGGAAGCTATATATATGCATGGTCGTGGGCTTTGACCAACAAATTCGGAGATGCAGTGGATTCGATAATTACAACATCTAAAAACCTGTCATCCGTGGTTAAGCTGGTGCCTGGTATTTATACATTACAATACCGGGTTAAGGATAATGGAACGGGGGTAACATTTCAAACACGTGTCAAAGTAAATGTTACTACCGACGTATATGAGGGCTATATGTTGTTATCCAACGTAGGCGGCCAGTCGCGTTTGGATATGCTGTCATATAAAAGTACCACGAATTCATTTACAAAGTATATTGATGTTCTGAAAAAAATGGGCTCAACAGTGCCAATGAATGGTATGCCATACCAGGTATATTGCACACAATACACCACCTCTGATGTGACACCGGAGGATTATGGTATTTTTATATTCAACAGTGCAGGCGGTAACCGCATTGATCAGGAAACCTTTGCATACGATCCGATCGATAATATTCGCAACCTGTTCGTTGGCAATGTGCCTAAAAACTTTGCGCCGGTGCATATTTTCCAGGAAGGAGCTTTTGGTTTAGCTTACCCAATCATGTACACGTTTGATGGTGGCGGCAATGTATATGGCTATAGCATATTTGCCGGTAGTGCTTTCCATTATTCCCCATTAAATACATACACCGCTACTGGTACGCCGTTCCACGTTGCCCCTTACGGAGTTTCCGACGGGTCAACCGGTATATTTTATAACAGCGATAAGAAAGGCTTTGTAACAGCCCCATCATATAGTAGCACATTTCTTGTAGACGCGGGCGCAAGCTTAAAATATCCTACAGGTTATAACATGGTGTTTATGGATAAGGATTATAATAATAATGCTTTCGCTATTTTACAAGATCCGGCTACTTCAAACATGTACTTGCTCCGGTTTCCTATCGGCGGCGTTGCAACCTATTTTCAGCAGATTATTGGCACTGATATTAGCAGTGCCAATAATTTTGCTGTAAGCCCCACTTTTGGTTATCTGTTTTACAGCGTTGGGGGTAAGGTTTATGAATATGACCCGTCTCTACAAACCAGTATTTTAATGGTTGACAAAGGTTCCAGCACAATCACCTCCATGTCTTTTCAGCACTTTTTTAACAGTACAACGTCTACCGTTAACCAAAAATATTCAACCTGGGCAAATTACTTGAGTGTTGCATCATACGGCTCATCAAGTACAAGCGGAACATTTGAGTTGTACTCTGTTCCGCCGATCAACGAGCAGATAGTTAAGGTAAATGGCTGGACTGGCTTTGGACAAATTGTTAGTGTGAGTTACCGTGAACGTTAAAAAAAATAGCTGGCGCGCAATGCGCCAGCTATACCTGGACCTACTGTTTATTACTTATTAAATTTCTATTACTTATTAAATTCAAATGAAAAAAACTAGTTTACTGTTATTATTCGCTTGTGCTATTCTGTTAAGCCAAGCCCAGGAATTAAAATATACCGTCAAAGGGAAAACAGATGTTAAACCCAACAACGGTGAAATAAAACTTTACAGATATGATTTAGCCAATAGCAGTCGGGTAGATTCAGTCAAAATCAATCCTCAAGGCGAATTTAAATTTACCGGGTCTGTGCCTGACGCCCAACCAGGTCAAATTATTTTTCATGTAGGGGAAGAAACATATAGCGAGGTTTTTTACTTGGAAAGCGGTTTGATCAAAATTGATATCAAGAAAGGTAAACGGTATCCTGTATTGTCTGGGACGCCATTGAATAAAGATTTTAATGATTATTATGAAATGATGGATCATTTGCTTGACAGCGCTAATGCTACTTATCGCCCTGCCAGGTCATATGACCAGTTTAGCAGCGAGCTAAAAACAGAAAAGCTGCATCTGATGCAACAATTTGTTCCTCAGCATCCTAACTCGTTGTTATCACTTTATGAAATGAATATTCATGTAGCCAATTCCGGCAATACAACCAGACTTGCAACACTTTATGCGGAATTGACCCCCGAGGTTCGCAGAACCAAAGAGGGTAAAGATATGGCCTCGCTTATAACAGGTTTAAGCTCCAATAAGATAGGAGATATTGCGCTTGATTTTTCTATGCCAGATACGACCGGTAAAATGGTTAAACTAACAGATTTCAGAGGGAAATATGTATTACTGGACTTTTGGGCAACCTGGTGCGGCCCGTGCCTGGAAGAAATGCCCAACGTAGTAAATGCTTATCAGAAGTATCGCGGTAAAAATTTTACCATTGTGGGGGTTTCATTGGACAGGCCCCATACGAAAGTACTTTGGGAAAAAAACGATAAAAGAAAATAATATGGACTGGGTACAGGTGAGCGATCTCAAATGGTGGAACAGCCAGGCTGCGTTGCTTTATAACATCCATGGTGTACCAGCCAATGTCCTGATCGACCCAAACGGTAAAATTATTGACCTTAACCTCCGGGGCCCTCGTTTACAGCAAAAGTTGGCTGAGATATTCGATCAGACGCAAGGTAAATGATTTGTTATTACTCCATAAATTTTAAAAACAATAAAGGCACTTAACCTCATTTATAACTCTTAACATGAAAAAATATATTTTTCTGATCCTGCTATTTTTAGCAGGACCCGGACTTTCTTTTGCCCAAATGAAACATCGCGGTGGCGGAGCTGCAAGGAAATATCCGAGTACGGATTCGCCAAAAATGGCTGCCACCCCGGTTAAAGCCGTCATCAAACCTTTCGAGTCAGTAATTACCTCCTCTGCAGTAACCAAAGTTGGGCTTTTCACTGTGCATAAAGTAGATGACAAATATTATTTCGAAATTCCTGACAGCTTACTAGGAAGGGAGTTTCTGGCCATTACCCGTTACACAAAAACACCGGGCAATGCACCTTTTTATGGTGGCGAGTTGGCTAACGAGCAGACCTTATATTGGGAAAAAGGACCAAATAAGAACTTGCTGCTGCGGGTATCTATTTTGGTAAACGCGAGTAACGATACAACGCAGGCTATTTATAAGGCCGTGCAAACGTCAAACCTTTCCCCAATTGTGGCAAGTTTCGATATTCAAGCCTACAGCAAAGATAAAAACGGTAGTGTGATAGATGTGACCGATTTCTTTCGGTTGGACAACCAGGTGGTGTCTATCGACCCGCAGCTAAAACAAATGATGAAGCTGGGAATGATGGCGACGGATCGTTCATATATACAGCGTATCAACACATTTTCCATTAACACCGAAGTCCATACCGTAAAATCCTTTACTTTCCAACCAGGCGCTGGCGGCGGTTCAGATCGTTTCGAATCTTTACCAATACCGGCAGGCGACAGAACCGGGGCGGTTACCTTCGAACTTAACACCTCTTTTTTGCTATTACCTAAAGTACCTATGCAAAAAAGATATTTTGATGAACGCGTAGGCTTCTTTGCGGATGAGTATTCGCTTTATACCGATAGCTCAGAAAGTGCTAAAAAGCTGGCCTACGTGGTAAGATGGAGATTAGAGCCCAAGCCCGAAGATATGGATAAATATAAGCGCGGCGAACTGGTTGAACCGAATAAGCCAATCATTTATTATATCGACCCGGCAACGCCTAAAAAATGGCGGCCTTATTTAATGTCAGGGATAAACGACTGGGCGAAGGCCTTTGAGCAAGCTGGCTTTAAAAATGCCATTATGGCGAAAGAGTGGCCCGTTAACGACACCACTATGAGTATGGAGGATGCCCGGTATTCTGTCTTGAGATATTTCGCATCGCCGGTAAGTAACGCCTATGGGCCTAATATTCATGATCCACGGAGCGGTGAGATACTGGAAAGTCACATCGGCTGGTATCATAACGTGATGAAAATGTTACACGATTGGTATATGGTGCAAGCCGGCGCAATTGACCCTAAAGCGCGCAAAATGACTTTCGATGATGAACTGATGGGGCAACTGATACGTTTTGTATCCTCACATGAAATAGGGCATACCCTGGGCTTGGAGCATAATTTCGGGGCGAGCGCTGCTACGCCGGTAGAGAAATTGCGTGATAAGGCTTGGGTCGAAGAAAATGGTCATACGGTTTCTATAATGGATTATGCACGCTTTAATTACGTAGCGCAACCCGAAGACCATATCAGTGAAAAGGGTATCTTTCCTCGCATTGGCGTGTACGATAAATGGGCTATAGAATGGGGTTATAAATTGCTGCCGGATGTAACCGATCCGGCAGCCGAGCAAAAAATCCTATTAAAATCAACGAGCACACGTTTGGAAAGCGACCCGCGGTTATGGTTTGGTGGAGATGGTATTATCGGTGACCCCAGAAGCCAGAGTGAAGACTTAAGTGATAACCCTGTCAGGGCGAGTGACTATGGCATAAAAAACCTGAAAAGAGTGATGAAAGGCTTGCCCGAATGGACTAAAGAAGAAAACGATTTTCAGGAAAACCTGCAACATATGTACAAAGCCGTGGAAGCGGAGTATATGAATTTTAACGGCCACGTGTTAAAAGTGATCAGCGGTATGTATCTAAATAATAAAACAGATCTGCAAAAAGGCGCTGTGTTTACGCCGGTGTCAAGGGAGTCACAAAAAGGAGCAGTTGATTATCTGTCCAGGCAGGTATTTCAAACACCAAAATGGCTCCTAGATCCTGTTATGATTGACAGAATCGGATTAAGTCCTTTAAATGAAACAAAAAAAATACAGGAGCAGGTAATGTCAAGATGTGTTAGTGCGGCAGTATTATTAAATATTATTGCCTGTTCTCAGGTATCGAAAGATCCGTATGGGTTACCCGAATATCTGAAGGATATTGAACACGGCATATGGGGGGAGCTTGACACGCATGGTGCAATAGATATCTACAGAAGAAACCTGCAAAAGATTTACTTAGATAAGCTGACGATAGTTATTAAACCTAATGCAGCTGGCGAAGCGCGGCAGGGTGCGTTTTTAATCATTGAGCCAAGTGTCGATGAAAGTGATGTGGCATCGTATATCAAAATTGACCTGGCCGAGTTGAAAAAACGCATCCAAAAAGCATTACCAGTCATGCATGATCGTATGACCCGTTATCATTTGATGGATTTAACCAAGCGCATTAATAAGATACTGAGTGATAAGGATTAATCTTCATTATCGATTATACCAATAATCCAGCTATATGAATCTGCCTGATGGGTAAGAAAAATAACACACTCCGTTCTTGGTCTTCATTTCAGTTAATTACAAGTTTTAGTTAGTAAGTAAGCGCTGTTTTGAGTGGGCGGCGCTTTTCTTAATTGAATATTTATAAAATGAGTTATGGAATTAACAGAAGATAAACGGATATCAGCATGCTTGTCAGAAGATCTGAATAACAAGTTCAGGCACTTATGGCGCCTCATTGGAAATACGCCAATGCTGGAGCTGGGCTATATGTACAAAGGAAATGCCGGAAGGATTTATGTAAAGTGTGAACATTACAACCTTACCGGCAGCGTGAAGGACAGGATGGCTTTGTACATCTTGTATCAGGCATATAAAAATTGCCATATCAAACCTGAAGATATCATTGTTGAAGCTACTTCCGGCAACACAGGGATATCATTTTCGGCAATTGGGAGGGCACTTGGGCACCAGGTGATCATCATGATACCAGATTGGCTAAGCAAGGAACGCATGGACATAATTAAAAGCCTTGGTGCAAAAATTCATACAGTAAGCAAAAAGGAAGGAGGTTTTCTGGGAAGTATTGCGTTAGCAGAAAGAATGGCGACCGCCTCGGACAAATATTTTTTACCGAGGCAATTTGAGAACCGATACAATTCTGAAGCGCACGAGATGACTACCGGCCCGGAAATATGGGAACAACTCGTCGGCATTGGCAAAGTACCAGACGCTTTTGTAGCAGGGGTGGGAACGGGTGGTACGGTAATGGGCACGGGAAAATATCTTCGATCAAAAAATTCGGCAATTAAAATACACCCTCTTGAACCTTCGGAGTCGCCGACATTAACAACTGGTTATAAAATCGGAAGCCATCGCATACAAGGTATTTCTGACGAGTTTATACCGGCCATTATAAAGCTCGATGAACTGGATAGTGTTGTTCAGGCCAATGATGGTGATTCGATTATCATGGCGCAATTGCTGGCTAAGGAGTTGGGCCTGGCAGTAGGGATTTCATCAGGTGCAAATGTAATTGGGGCTATAAAAATTGCCGAACAATTAGGTAAGGACTCCGTCGTGGTAACACTTCTGTCAGAAAGTAATAAGAAATACCTCAGCACCGATTTGGTAAAAGAAGAACTATCCCTGGAGGGTTATATCTCAGCCGATACCATCTTTACCGGTTATAAACCCATCGCCCGATTAAACGAGCCGATCATACAATGAAAATGATAAAATTATAACTATAAAACAGATGAAAAAAATATTCCCGATAGCATTTTTACTGTTATTCAGCGTCAGCCTAAAAGCGCAAATATTAACTCCGGTCCACTGGAGTTATGCAGCTAAAAAGATCAGTTCAACAGAAGCTGTAGTGTTTATCAAGGGCACTATCGATGATGGTTGGCATGTTTATTCACAAACCGTGAAAGAGGGCGGCCCGGTAAAAACCACCATTACTTTTACCCCGTTGGCATCGTATATACTTCTCGGTAAAACAATGGAGCCGACACCAATAACCAGGAATGAAAAGGTGTTTAATATGGACGTGAGCTTTTTTGAAAAGTCGGTGATATTTCAGCAAAAAATAAAGTTCAAAAAGAGCAAAATTATAGTCAAAGGAACATTGGAATACATGACATGTAATGACAAACAATGCCTTCCGCCTGAAGATATTGAATTCAGTATCCCCGTGAATTAAGTAAGAAGAAAAAATGATGACCTCATCCGCCTTTATGCCCAAAGGCAGGCTATGCCTTTGCCTGGTGCTCAGTATGCTACTCGGTTCATGTAGCTTATTTCACGACACTGCGCAACACGCGTCAGAAAGACCTCCCCTGTCAACCGCAACAATTACAATCTATTCGCCCAAAAACGATGAAGGGCGTATGATAAATGCCTTGAGCCGGAGGATAGTCCATTATATCAATTATTCGGAAATAGACGGGACGCAATTTCAGCAGTCACAGGTAATAGTGGTTCAGCTATGGGTACATCACCGGCAAGAGCTGGATCACCTCATTAATGAATTAGAGAGTGAGGGTATAGTTATAAAAGCAGTTAATTATAAGCAATGAAATCAATGAGAACAGGCGTTTTTAAAAACATCATTAAAATTGCTATAGTGTTTTGTGGCATTATTTTCATCACCCTTGCTTCCAATGCCCAAGACACGGTATCAACGAAGGATATACAGTTTACACCCGCAATTAGCGCGGCATCGGTTGCAAGGCCTACTGCGGTTAATAAGGAAAGCTGCAAAATACAGGGAAAGTCAAAGGCAGAAAAGCAGGTAAAACAATCCGCAGATAAACAACACGACAAGCGAGAAAAGGCTCAGACCCTATGGGCTATTTTCCTTGCGGGGATTGCAGGTGGCTTTGCCGCCCTGCTAATGCCTTGTATATTCCCGATGCTTCCTTTGACAGTTAGCTATTTTACCAAATCAAGGGATAAACAAGGCAGTCCTGTAGGAAAGGCGCTGCTCTATGGAATAAGTATCATCGTTATTTATGTTGTGCTCGGATTGCTGGTAACAGTGGTCTTCGGAGCTGATGCCTTAAACAGTTTATCCACCAATGGCATATTCAACTTTTGTTTCTTTTTGCTGATCGTGTTATTTGCAGCATCGTTTTTGGGTGCGTTTGAGATCACGCTACCCAGTTCCTGGGTGAACAAAATGGATCAGAGCTCGGAAAAAGGAGGAATGCTGGGGTTGTTCTTTATGGCGGCTACTTTGTCACTGGTTTCTTTCAGCTGCACCGGGCCGATCATCGGTACGCTGCTGGTGCAGGCGGCGACGACAGGGGCCTTATTGGGTCCATCCATCGGAATGCTGGGCTTTGCCCTCGCATTGGCTATTCCGTTTGTGCTTTTTGCACTATTCCCAAGCTGGATGAAATCCTTACCAAAGTCTGGCGGCTGGCTGAACAGCGTCAAAGTAACCCTGGGCTTCATTGAACTGGCGCTTTCATTAAAATTCCTGAGCAACGTGGACCTGACCTATCACTGGCACTGGTTTGACCGGGAAGTGTTCCTGGCGCTGTGGATAGTTATCTTTGCGCTGATGGGCATTTACTTGTTGGGTAAGTTAACGCTAAACCATGACAGCCCGTTGCCATTTGTACCCGTCCCGAGGTTGTTCCTGGCAATCGGTGTGTTGTCCTTTACGATGTATATGGTACCCGGGTTATGGGGGGCGCCATTGAAATCAATCAGCGCTTTTCTTCCACCGCAAGCTACCCAGGACTTCGACCTGTACTCGGTTGGAATGGAGACAAACACAAATAATAGTTTAATGATTGACAATAAGCCTCATAAATATGCGGACCTGTTTGATAAGCCAAAGGGATTTAACCCATTCTTTGATTATGATGAGGGGTTAGCTTACGCCAAGAAAGTACACAAACCAGTGATGATCGACTTTACAGGACATGCGTGCGTTAATTGCCGAAAGATGGAAGCCAGTGTATGGACGGATAAACAAGTGTACCAGGTAATCACCAAGGATTACGTGCTGATCCAACTTTATGTGGATGACAAGACAGATCTAGCAGCAAGTGAACAAACGACCACATCGGAAGGGAAACACATTCAAACGATCGGTAATAAGTGGAGCTACCTGCAAACCTCAAAGTTTGTGGCTAACTCGCAGCCGTTCTATGTATTACTTGACCCGGATACGCAACAGCCTTTGGTAGCACCGCAGGGGGCTGATTTTGATCCGGCCAGCTATTTGAAATGCTTGGATACGGCTCTTTCAGTATATAAAAAATGACAGTTAAAAAGTTGAATTTTACGAAAGCCAAGTATTTTTTAAGTATCCTCTCAGTACACAGAAATGATTTATTAACCATTATTACATGTCATCAATCATTAGCAGGCTGCTTAAATGTCGGCCCCAATTCAGGAAGTCTACAACTAGAGCCTGAATCTTAATAAAGGACATCCTGTATATAAAATCTATAATTTTCTAATAAAGAAAAAAGATACACCTCTGTTCTTTATATGTTTTTTAAGTAGTTATTAAAAAAACAGTTAATAGTTAATTAGATAAAAGTGGTGCCTCCTGAGGACGGGTACGCTTTTAAAATTGAACATTTTGTTTAGTTAGTTAATGAGCGCTGACCGGTTAACAACCGGCGGCGTTTTTTTAGCTTCAAAAATCACATTAACTATTAAGAAATAATTAATTATAAAACCAATGCCTTAAAACCAACCTATATGAAAATAGAAATTAAAGATGATTAAAGAAGCCGGAAGGAACTCATGTTCCTGTTATACCAATTGGAGTTTACAAACAAATTTTATTACTTTATATTTGCGTAAACATATTTATACGACA
>Ga0206988_1091_pt1 | contig 22904 bp, 21 predicted proteins | sample Alteio_BWMinCont_12_FD_153263 | JGI IMG/M metagenome (GOLD analysis project Ga0206988, IMG submission 153263) | Enriched cells from forest soil in Barre Woods Harvard Forest LTER site, Petersham, Massachusetts, United States -... | ecosystem: Environmental > Terrestrial > Soil > Temperate forest >... | reverse complement strand
CACAGAAAATCCGGGGTTGGCCGCATGAAACAAAGTAAACAACAAGGCCGAAGTAGCCAGTGCCGGCCATTTGGGTAAAGACTCCATGAGGTTGCCCAGAATGTAGCCCCGGAATACAATCTCTTCACTGAAGGCGACCAGCATCAGGATACCCAATTCCAGGAAAAGGTCTGTTGGCGTAAATATCAAATCGGACCATTCCAGGTGCCTGGTAAAGAAGAGGATCAATGCCCCCGAACCCAGGATGGCCAAGGCCAGCAGCGCACCGGTAATTCCATCGGCCAAATGCCCATCGCTGTTCAAGCCCAGGTCAATCCATTTCCGGCAGTCGATCCATCGGCAGAACAAAAAGACCAACAGTAGGGAACAGACCAGACCAGCCAGAATGGTGAACCAGAGCGACCCGCTCTGGTCCAGGGCCGTTGAGCTCACTGGGATCCGGCTCAGGGCCTGGTGCCCATGAAGCCAGTTCATCACCTGGTCCGCAGGCAAGGAAATCAGGAAGATGGTGAGCAGCAGAGAGACACAAAATAGTAAGGCCCGCAGCCAACCTTCCTTGATGCGGGGTCTTTTTTCTTTGGGCGGGGTCATGGGGTCCATGGTATGATCCATTTGGAAACTTCACAAAGATTCAGAATGTTTGTGATTCGCTGCAACAGCGGCCCACTCAGCTCATGTTCCAAAGTTACCCATTTACCGTTGCCGAACGATTTCTTCGCTACGTGCGCATCGACACGCAAAGTGATCCCCAGTCGCAAACCCAGCCATCGACCGAAAGCCAAAAAGCGCTGGGACGCCTGTTGGTCGGAGAATTGAAAGCATTCGGGATCGAAGATGCGGAACTGGATGAATTCGGCTATGTCTACGCCCGGATCCCGGGAAATTCTCCCAAATCCGTGCCCGCCATCTGCCTCTGCGCGCACTTGGACACCTCTCCGGACTGCAGCGGCAAGGGAGTAAAGCCGGTCATTCATTCATCCTATGCCGGGCAGGACCTCGTGCTTCCGGACGATCCCGCCCAGATCATTTCTCCGGGAGATTATCCATACCTGCGCCAAAAGATTGGAGACGACATCATCTCGGCTTCAGGCACTACGCTGCTCGGCGCAGATGACAAGGCCGGACTAGCCATCATCATGGACCTGGCGAAATACCTGCAAAGCCGCCCTGAATTCCGCCACGGAACCGTTCAAATCCTATTTACGCCGGACGAAGAAATTGGCCGGGGGGTAGATAAAGTGGACTTGCAAAAACTGCGGGCCGATTACGGCTACACCCTGGATGCCGGAGAATGCGGCACGATCGAGGACGAAAATTTTTCTGCGGACGGATTGCAGGTTACATTCTACGGAGTCAGCGCTCACCCGGGCTACGCAAAAGACAAAATGGTCAATGCGATCAAATTAGCTGCTGCCTTTATCGACCGCCTGCCCCGGGATGAATTCTCTCCCGAGTCCACGGAAGGTCGTTATGGATTCGTGCATCCCGTAAGTATCGAAGGCATTCCCGAGAAAATAACGCTTCGCTTTATTTTGCGCGATTTTGTTGGTTCGAAACTGGCTGGATATGAGGAATACCTCCGGGACCTGGCGCAACAGACGTTGAAGCGATTCCCCGGAGGCCGGGCCGATTTTGCAGTGCAGGAGCAATACCGGAATATGAAGGAAATACTCGACCAACATCCCCAGGTAAGCGAATACGCCAGGGAAGCGATCCGGCGGACCGGAATACCGGTCCGTGATTCCAGCGCCCGGGGCGGCACGGACGGGGCGCGGCTTTCATTCATGGGACTTCCCTGCCCGAACCTATATACCGGAGAAATGGCTTTTCACGGAAAACGGGAATTTGTGAGCATCCAGGACATGGAGAAAAGCGTCCAGACCCTGGTCCACCTCCTGCAGGTCTGGGAAGAGCATAGCCCTGGGCCATAATGCCATTACGCCGAGACTCTTTCTGTTTCCTTGGATAATATATCCCGGAATATCATAGTGGCATGAACCCGGGAATTTTCGATGAACCACACATGAGTATCCATGCCTCCGCAGACGACACCGGCGAGGTAGAGGTTTTTTTGATTGGTCTCCATGGTGGCCGGGTCATAGGCCGGAGCCATCTTTTCGTCGTCAGATAATCGGATTCCCAGTTTTCGAAGGAAGGCAAAGTCCGGCTGGTACCCAGTCATGGCCAGAACATAATCGTTGGGAATCGTCAGCAGGCCCCCGGGGGTCCGGATATCGACGGCTGTTTCCCGGATGGCCACCAATTCGGAGCAGAAAAACGCCCGGATGCTTCCTTCCTTGATGCGGTTTTCAATATCCGGCCTGACCCAGTATTTCACGCGCTTTCCGATGTCTTCGCTGCGGACGACCATAGTTACTTCCGCACCCTTGCGGAATGTCTCCAGGGCCGCGTCAACGGCCGAATTATTCGCTCCCACGACCACTACTTTACGCATCACGTAGAAGTGCGGTTCCTTATAGTAGTGGCTGACTTTGGGCAATTCTTCTCCGGGCACCTGCATGAGCACCGGGATATCATAGAAACCCGTCGCCAGGATGATGTAGCGGGTGTGATAACCCCGGATGCTGGTTTGGACGAAGTAATCCTCCGGCCCCGGCCGGACTTCGGTTACCCGTTCTTCGAGGTGTATGTTTAGCCGGTTGCTGACGGCAATCCGCCGATAATATTCCAGGGCCTCCGGGCGCGTGGGCTTGATATTATTGCTCACAAAGGGCACTTCCCCGATTTCAATCCGCTCCGAGGTGGAAAAAAAAGTCATGTTCGAAGGATAGTGGTAGAGGGAATTGACCAGGCACCCTTTCTCCAGGATGACATATTCCAGCCCAGCCTTCCGGGCTTCCAGCCCGCAGGCCAGGCCGATGGGACCGCCCCCGACAATAATGACATCCAAGCTGCTATCCATGAAAACCATTGAAGGGGGCAAAGGTACCGTATGCAGATCATAGAATGCCTGGACCACACGGGTTGCGCCGAAAACCTGTACCTTCAGCGCCCCGCATAAAATCCCAAAACACATATGGATTTCCTCATTTCCTACGGATGGCTGATCTTGGTCCTGCTGCTGCTGCTTAGCGGACTGGTCACCGTCAATCAGGGATTCATCAATGTCATCACGATGTTTGGCAAATACCGCCGCATCCTACATCCGGGCCTGAATTTCAAAATACCCTGGTTGGAGCAGGTATACAAGCGGATCAGCATCCAGAACCGATCGGTCGAGCTCGAGTTCCAGGCGGTTACCGCAGATCAGGCCAACGTATATTTCAAGAGCATGTTATTGTATGCGGTGCAAAATGAAGCGGAAGAAACGATTAAGCGCGTGGCCTTCAAATTCATCAGTGATCGCGACCTCATGCAGGCCCTTACCCGCACCATTGAAGGAAGCATTCGTTCCTTTGTCGCAACCAAAAAGCAGGCAGAAATCCTCGGGCTTCGGCGGGAGATCGTGGAATTCGTGAAAGGACAGATCGACCATTCGCTGGAAGAATGGGGGTATCATTTGCTTGACCTTCAAATCAATGACATCACGTTCGATAAGGCCATCATTGAATCCATGAGCAGGGTGGTTGCCAGCAATAACCTCAAGGCGGCGGCGGAAAATGAAGGACAGGCCCTGTTGATCACCAAGACTAAAGCAGCGGAAGCGGAAGGGAACGCCATCAAGATCTCGGCGGAGGCGGAAAAAGAGGCCGCGAAGCTTCGCGGCCAGGGCGTGGCCTTATTCCGGGAAGAGGTTGCGCGGGGGATGAGCGAAGCGGCGGAACAAATGAAAAAAGCCAACCTCGATACGAACGTGATCCTGTTCAGCATGTGGACGGAAGCCATTAAAAATTTTGCCGAGGTGAGCAAGGGCAACGTACTGTTCCTCGACGGCAGTCCCCAGGGCATGCAAAAAACGATGCGCGAAATTCAGGCCATCCTGTACAAGGATCAGAATCCATAAGGGGACTGGCCACCCACTCTGACGGCCATGCGCCCGGGCTGCGCCGGCAGACTTTAGCATTTTATTATAAAATAGGCGATGGTAACCAGCGTTATAGGCTGAAGTCTTAATTTTATCTCCTAAAAAACCAGCGGATGAATGTTTTTTTCCTTCAGACCATTATTGATTCGGCCAGGATCAGGGACAGTTTGTCCAGGGCAGCAGGCATTACGGCCCCGCAGCAGGAAAATTTATGGAGCATTTTGCTGAAGGGCGGGCCACTGATGATCCCGCTCGCAATCCTGTTGGTGATAGCCATTTTTTTCTTTTTTGAACGGGTATTGGCCATCAAAAAAGCTTCCCGGGTGGACGAGAATTTCATGAATATCATCCGCGATCACATCATTAACGGCAACGTCACCGCCGCTCGCAGCGTAGCCAAGAACACGAACAACGCAGTCGCCCGAATGATTGACAAAGGGATTCAGCGCATCGGCAAGCCCATCGATGGCATTGAGCGGAGCATGGAAAATGTAGCCAAACTGGAACTGTACAAGATGGAGCGGAATGTATCCATCTTGTCGGTGATCGGGTACATTGGGCCCTTGTTCGGCTTTCTGGGCACCATCGCCGGGATGTTTCAATTGTTCTACAATATTGCTTCCACGGGCGAATACAGCATTTCCAATATTGCCGGCGGCATTTACGTCAAGATGATTTCCTCGGCATCCGGCCTGATCATCGGTATCTTTGCTTACGTCGGCTACCGGTACCTGAATTCACAAATTGACAAGACCACGAATAAGATGGAGGCTGCCAGTGCCGAATTCATTGACATTTTGCAGGAACCCACGCGTTAAATGCTTAAGGAAAAGGGATAAAAAATGAACCTACGCAAAAGACACCGGGATGAAGGAGAAGTCCACACGGGACCGCTGAATGATATTTTATTTATCCTCTTGCTTTTCTTCCTGATCGTTTCAACCCTGGCCAACCCCAATGTCATCAGGCTTTCGCAGCCCAAGTCCAAAAGCGATACCCGCGCCAAACAAACGGTCGTGGTATCGATCGACGCCAACAAACAATTTTACATTGGGACTACCAAAGTCACCCTGGCCGAGTTGCAGCAAAAATTACAGCCCTTCCTGGCCAAGGAAACCGATCAGCCTTCGATCGTAATCAACGCCGACCGTTCGGTGCCTGTCGACGACGTGGTCGCGGTCATGCGGGTCGCCCGACAGCTTGGGGCGCGTACGGTTCTGGCCGTGGATAAAAACGGAGCTCCCTGATTGTTGGAATCCCTCAGAGTTCTATATGTACCCGCGCCGCAAACAGGCTGACCGGCCCCCGGTCGGGGTTATACGCCGGATGGTCAACGAATTGGTAATCGAGCGTTCCCCACAGCCCCCGGAACAGCAGGGTTTCATAAAACAACTCCAAGATGGTTTCCCGCCCATAGTGCGGCAGTTTGCCATCCCCGATCATGAACCCATAGCCGCCGGCGCTTAGAAAATTTCGATGCCCGGAAGAAATGCCATTGGATACGGCAGCCATCCCGAAATTGTCCGCGTCGCGGTGCCAGCTCTTTCCAAAAATCCGGAGTCCGGCACTGGCCGTATTGTCGATTTCGGCGAACGCCCAGGTCGCGGTCTTGCCGTCATTCCAGCTCATGCGGGCAAATCCCAAAACTGACCGGGACAACTCCTGTTCGAAATTCAGGCCAAATCCCCATTTTTTATGTCCATAGGTTGTTCCATGCACGACGTCCATGCTGGTATCTGTCCCGTTTTGCTTCGCGGCGACCACCTGATCGTAGTCGGGAGCTTTATTCACATTATAATACCCCATGATCCGGACTTTGCCTTTTTGCCCACCCAGCATAAAACCCTTTTCCCATTCCAAGTTTTCGCTGTTTGAGCGCAAATAATTAAAATCCAGGGTGTCTCCGTTTGAAAACTGGGGCTCCAGGGCCGTCGCAAAGCGCAGGGTCCAGCCGGGACGGATCCATTCCACGGCCAGGGCATAGGTATAGCCACGGGTATTGGCAGCATAATCCCAGGCTCCATTGGCCATTAATGCCCAGTTCATGAAATCGGATCGGGGATCATGAGTAACTTCATTGTTGTCAAATAGGTCGACCAGACTAAATTTTCCCAAGGTGAGTACAAGCCGCGAGGCTGGCAGGGTTTCCTTTAGCTGGTTGACATCGTCGGTTTGCTCGGCCCCGGCGGATTTGCCCAAGGGGATATACTGGCGTAAGAAAAACCGGCCAACATAGACCACAGGCTCCGGATCTCCGATCCGGTAGGTCTCCCCGTTGGGAAACCCGGCCACTCCCAGCGTAGTACTGACCCCCCGGCCGCCGACCATTTCGGGATTGAAATACAGGGCCGCCCCATTCCAGAGTTTTCGGCCCAGGAAAAGGGTAGAAGATACCGAAAGGTCACTTTCGCCATAGGAATTCAGGCTATTTTGTCCGCTGTAGGGTGCGGAAAATGCCGGGTGCCCTTGCACAATGCTGGTGAACTGGAAATGAAAGCTCCAATTCGAATCGGCAAACAGGGGATGGTCCGCCTGAGCGCGCAGTTCCTGCCCCAGGATGCTCATGCAGGTAACCAACGATACCATTTTGATAAGCAGGGACATAGCCAAAATTTGACTGCGCAAAAGTAGATGTGTTTCTTTTCGGAGCCAAATTATTAAATGATCAATTCTACCTGGCTCTGACGAGCCGTTCCCTGCCCTGGATGTCCCGTCGTAATACCGCCTGCGCCAGCCCCTGGGTCTGCAGTATTTTCAAAACGGCCTGGCCCTGCTGGCTATGCGTCTCGACATAGACCGTTGGCCGGCGGCTTGGATGGCTCCGGGCAAAGGCTCCGATGGCGCGGTAGAATAGGAGGGGATCACGGTCCGCTACAAAAAGGGCCGAATCCGGCTCGTAATCCCTTACGTGCTCTTCCAGGCTGCTCCTCTCGCCAATCGGTATATAGGGTGGATTGGATAGGACCAGGTCGGCCCGGGGAAGGGGTTCTCGCTGGCTGGGGTCCAAAAAATCAATTTCCATCCAGTGAATAGCAGCGCCGAGCTCCTGTCCATTCCTTCGGGCGACCTGAAGCGCTTCGGGGCTGATATCGCAACCCCATACGTCCCAATCCGGGCATTTTTTCTTGATGGCGATTGCTATACAGCCGCTGCCCGTGCCGATATCAAGGAGGGTCCGGCCTGCGTCGCCTGGGGGATAATCGGTGAGCACCCAGTTCACCAGCTCTTCCGTTTCCGGCCTCGGGATCAGCACCCGCTCATCCACATGAAATCGCAGGCCACAGAACCAGGATTCTCCCAACACATATTGGACGGGTCTTCCCCCCAGCAATTCCGTCCGGTACTGGCCGAGTTGCTCTTGTTGCGATTCGTTCAGCTCCTGCGATCCGCGGGGCGTTTGCTCCAGAGGAAGCAAGCCGGTAAGCTTTTCCAGAACCAGGGCAGCAATGGAATTAGCCTCCCGCTCCCCGTACCGGTTCTCGATATCCCGTCGTAATTTGCTTCTGGCTTCGCGCAGGTTCACGGGCAAACTTAGCATTATTTGGTCCCCCGGTTCAGGGGCCCTGGCAGGCGCGAAACCCAAACGGCCCGTTGGGGTCAATGGGCGTCATTCAAGCGATTGAAGATGGAGAAAGCAGGTTATGTGGCGAGTGCCGAGGCGCCCGGATCCGGGCGCCCGGAAATGGATCCCCTCTACATGAGCCGCTGCATTCAGCTGGCGCGGTTAGGCTCTGGATTTACGGCGCCCAACCCCCTGGTCGGCGCCATCCTGGTTCACCGGGGACGCATCATCGGAGAAGGATACCACCAGCAGTTTGGCGGCCCACATGCCGAAGTCCGCTGCATAGATTCGGTCCGGCCGGAAGATTTATCCCGGATCCCGGAATCAACCCTGTACGTTTGCCTGGAACCTTGTGCGCATTGGGGGAAAACTCCTCCTTGCAGCAAGCTCATCATAGAGAAAAAGATTCCCCGGGTCGCCATCGGATGCAAGGACCCTTTTCCGGCAGTTGATGGCCGGGGAATTGCCCAGCTCGAGGAGGCAGGCATCCAAGTCCAGTCTGGAGTACTGGAAAAAGAATGCCTTGAACTCAACCGACGTTTTTTCCACTTCCATTGGCGGCACCGCCCCTACGTAATCCTGAAATGGGCTGAATCCGCAGACGGCTTGGTGGCCCGGGCCGATAATTCCCGCACCCGCATTTCCCAGGAATTGACCAATCGCCTGGTTCACCGCTGGCGCGCGGAAGAATCCGCCATCCTGGTAGGTACTCAAACGGCGAGGTTAGATAACCCTCGACTGAACCTACGCTGGTCAACCGGAAAAGATCCGGTAAGGCTGTTGATTGACCGGCAGCTCCGCCTTCCAGAAACCCTGCAGCTTTTTGACCGTAGCCAACGGACCATTGTTTTCAATGCCGTCAAGAACCAAAGCGGCGACAACCTGGATTATGTTCGTATAGAGCAACCTGGAGATTGGTTGATTCCCATATTGGATCACTTATACCAGCAGCAGCTCCTCAGCGTGCTGGTGGAAGGAGGCCCCCGGCTGCTGCAGACCTTTATTGATGCCGCTGCCTGGGACGAGGCGCGCGTGATTCGCAGCGGGGCAATTAGTTTGGGGGAAGGCCTCGCCGCCCCCCGCCTAATCGGTGGCAAGCTCCAATCGCGGGAGCGAATGGGTGAAGACGAGATTTTTTATTTTCGGCCGGATCTTCCTTAGGCCAAGAACCGATCGCTCACCTTCAGCTGCTTAGTTTTTTCCCCGTAGGAATAAAACCCATGGCCTGTTTTTACGCCGAGTTCCCCGGCGTTGACCATGTTGAGCAGCAAGGGGCAGGGGCTGAATTTGGACGAACCAAAGCCTTCCTCCAACACCTTGAGGATGGCCAGGCAAGTATCCAGACCGATGTAGTCGGCAAGTTGCAGCGGGCCCATGGGATGGGCCATGCCGAGCTTCATGATGAGGTCAATGGATTCTACGCCGGCCACGCCCTCGTGAAGTGCATAAATGGCTTCATTGATCATCGGCATAAGCACGCGGTTTGCAATGAAGCCGGGATAATCGTTCACCACGCAGGGAACTTTACCCGTTTTTTTGGCTAATTCGCAAATGGCATCGGTTACGCCGGCCGAGGTTTCAAATCCCCGAATCACTTCCACCAGTTTCATGACCGGCACCGGATTCATGAAATGCATGCCGATCACCTGGCTGGGGCGAGACGTCTCGGAGGCCAGCTTAGTGATCGAGAGGGAAGAAGTGTTGGAAGCCAGGATGCAGGCCGCTGGTGCCAGCGCGTCCATGCGTTGGAACAGGCTCAGTTTTACTGACAAATTTTCGGAAGCTGCTTCGATGATTAGATCGGCCCCGCTAACCGCCGCGGGCAGATCGGTTGAGATTCGGATGCGGGAGAGGACCTCCGGTACGCGGGACGGATCCAACAGGCCTTTGGCCGCCTGGCGGTCCAGGTTTCCGGAAATGGCCAGCAGGGCCTTTTCCAGGCGTTCGCTGTCCACATCAACCAACACAACCGGGTAGTCATGCATGGCGAAATGATGCGCGATCCCATTGCCCATCGTCCCCGCACCGATCACCGAAATATGCTCCATGCGAAAAAATTGAGAGTAGAAAAAAACGGCGCCTGCAAATTCTTTCAAAAAATTTTGTCGCCAAAATTTAGTTCACAGCGATCGGAATTTTTACCCTAAACTTGCAATTCCCGCTGAGGCCAGAGGGGCAAAAGTCGAAACTTTTCCAATTATGTATCCTAATCTTTATTACGCGTTCCGGGATCTCTTCGGGCTGGATTGGAAGTTTCTTCGATTTGTCAATTCCTTTGGTTTTTTTGTCGCCCTCGCTTTTATTGCCTGTGCCCTAGTCCTTTCGCTCGAATTGCGCAGGAAAGAATCCGAAGGCAAATTGCAAGGCCAAGATCAAGTGATCATCATTGGAAAGCCGGCAAGTCTAGGCGAGATGCTGATCAACTTCCTCCTAGGCTTTCTGATCGGATATAAAATTATCGGCCTTTTTTTATCGGACAGTCCGTTGGCCGCTAGCCCACAGGACTATATTTTTTCCGCCGCGGGAAATTGGCCAGTGGGCATCGTGATCGGGCTGGTATTCGCAAGCCTCAAGTGGTGGGAGAAGCACAAGCAAAAGCTAGCGGTGCCGGAAGAGCGGAAGATCCGGATCTGGCCGCACGATCGGGTAGGGGATATCGCCCTTTATGCGGCCATTTTTGGATTTGCCGGGGCCAAGATCTTTCACAACCTCGAGAATTGGGACGACTTTGTCAAGAACCCGATAGAGGCCTTGGTTTCATTCAGCGGATTGACTTTTTATGGCGGGCTTATTGGTGCCGCTTTGGCAATCTGGTATTACGCCCGCAAGCATCAGATCGGATTCTGGCATCTCAACGATGCGGCGGCCCCTGTACTGATGCTAGCCTACGGCCTCGGGCGGATTGGCTGCCAGGTTTCCGGAGACGGCGACTGGGGAATTTTAAACAGTGCTTATTTTTCTAATGACCAGGCTAAGCCCATGCTAGCGGCGCCCGGTCAATTTAACCGCATTCTGCACCTGAACCAGGATTTGTACATAAGCCAATTCGGCTCCCTGGACCAAGTACAGCATCTTAGCGTTAAGGCCCCTTCCTTTCTGCCCGATTGGCTTTTTGCCTATGCGTACCCGCATAATGTGATCAACCAGGGAATCCGTATTGACGGGTGCATGGATCAGTACTGTGCTTATCTCCCCCTTCCGGTCTTTCCGACCCCTTTGTACGAAATCGTGGGATGCCTGCTGCTTTTTGCCCTCATCTGGTCGGTGCGAAAGCGATTTTCTGTTCCGGGCACCCTATTCGCCTTTTATTTGATTCTGAACGGCATCGAGCGGTTCCTCATTGAACATATCCGGGTAAATACCAAATACCAAAGTTTGCCTTTTAAGCCTACTCAAGCCGAAATCATATCCCTTTTGCTCATTATTGGCGGGGCGGTCCTGTGGATCATGCTGCAACGGCGCGCGGCCAAAGGGAATCCCGCACAGCAGCCGCCTTCTTCAGCCTAAGATGCAGCCCAGGAACGCCGCATTTCCCGAATGCCCTCCATTCATCACAAAGATCTGGTAATGTGTAACCCCTGCTGAGGCCCTTCGTCTCACCAGTTGGTTTTTCCATTCGATCTCGATTTGCCAGGCGAATCTTCATTCACGCCTTTGGTCAGTAAAAAAGGCCACCCAACACAAAACAATGATCTATGTTATACTAAGTACTCACATTTGATCTATAATAAATAAACAATAGTACCAAACATACTAAAGAACTGATCGATGAGTCAATTATATCCCCGGCAAAGCCGGCTGCTTTCAAAGCCCATTTTCCTCTTTTTGCTGGTCCTGGGAATGGAATTATCAGCAAAAGCGCAATCCCCGGAAGCCGCAATCCAGATTTCTGGGAATGTGAAGGATTCAGCTCAAAAGCCCTTGGAATCGGCCACCGTTTCCCTCTTGCGAACCCGGGATTCTGTCCTAATTCTGTCCGTTGTCACCGATAAAAAAGGCCATTTTGGCCTCGAATTGTCCGGGCAAGGCCCCTGGCTACTCCGCGTTAGCGAGATTGGCTACCTAAATTCTTATAGCACCATTTCAAAAAAAATTGATCAGATTAATAATCTGTTTAATATAGAATTACACAGTTCAGTTAATAATTTAAAAGAGGTAGCTGTGATTGGCCGCAAGCCTTTTATTGAGCAAAAGCCCGACCGGATGCTGGTCAATGTCGATGCTTCACCCAGCAACGCTGGCTCCATTGCGATGGACATACTTGAAAAGTCGCCGGGAGTTACCGTGGACAAGGACGGGAATATTAGCTTGAAAGGGAAACAAGGCGTAACCATCCTGATCGACAACAAGCCCACCTACATGACCGCCACTCAGCTTGCCAGCTATCTGAAGAGCCTCCCAGCCGCGGCCCTGGATCAAATCGAAATCATGACCAACCCGTCGGCGAAATACGATGCGGCTGGCAACTCGGGCATTATTAATATCAAAACCAAAAAGAACCGGGCGAAGGGATTTAACGGAAGTGTGAACCTCACGCATACCCAAGGCGTTTATCCGAAACCTGGGGGAAGCATCAACCTGAACTACCGCACCGGCAAGGTGAACCTATTCGCCAATGCCAACTATACTTATTGGGAAGGGTTCCAGGACCTGCACATCATGAGAAGCTACTACGACACTACCGGCAAGTTTTTGAATTCTATATTCAGCCAGAATTCCTTTATCCGTTTTCAGAACCCCGAACTGAACGTGAAGGCGGGAATCGATTACTTTCTTTCCTCCAAAACCACCCTGGGCATTGTGCTGAGCGGATTCCAGAATGCAGAAAACGACCAGGGCTCCAGCACGATTTATTTAAAGAACCCCGATTATGTAACCGATTCCATCGTGTACTCGCCCAGCACCAACAACAGCACCTGGAAGAGCGGCACGGTCAATTTCAATTTCCGGCATCAGTTCGATTCGCTGGGCACGGAGCTGACCGCGGACCTCGACCTGATGACTTATGCAGCCGGAAGCAGCCAGTATTTTGACAATATTACCTATACCCCGGCCTGGGTTGAACTGGGAGTGACGCAATTGACCGGAAACCTGCCCAGCCGCATCCATATTTATTCCTTTAAGTCCGACTACAGCGAGACCCTTGCTAGCAAAATCAAGCTGGAAACCGGTATAAAATCCAGCTATGTAACCACGGACAATATCGCCGAATACGACAATATCGTCGGCGGAGTTCCGGTGGTAGACACCACGAAAACCAACCATTTCGTATACCGGGAAAATATCAACGCAGCCTACATCAACCTGAATAAACAGTATGGCAAATGGAACGTCCAGGCGGGCCTCAGGCTGGAAAACACCAATTATTCAGGGCACCAGTTTGGAAATTCCTATACAGTCATCAGCAATGATTCTGCCTTCCAGCGGAGTTACCTGAGTCTGTTTCCGACCCTATTCCTCAGTTACCAGGCGAGCTCGAAGAATCAATTCACGTTAAATTACGGGAGACGAATCGACCGGCCGGCCTATCAGGATCTCAATCCCTTCCTGTTTTTCCTGGATGAGTATACTTACCAGGCCGGCAATCCCTACCTTCAGCCTCAATTCACGCACAACCTGGAATTGGCGCATACCTACAATAATTGCCTTACGACGACCCTGAATTACAGTTACACTGTCAATTATTTCTCTGAAACGTTCCAACAATCTGGTCACGCGACCATTGTCCGCAATGGAAATATCGGATCCCGCCAGAACGCGGGCATTTCGGTGAGCGCCCAGATCAAGCCCTGGACCTGGTGGACAGTGGCTCTATATGGCGATTTTAGCTATACCCAATTCCAGGGCGTACTGTACGGTCAGGCCATCAATATCGGCGCCCCGAATTTCCTGGCCAACGTAAACAACAACTTCCAATTTGCCAAAGGGTGGGGTGGGGAGATTTCCGGGTTTTACCGCAGCAGCGGAGTGGATGGTCAGGTGCTGGTGAATCCGATGGGCCAGGCTTCTGCCGCTGTTTCCAAACAAGTGCTCAAGGAAAAGGGAAGCCTGAAGCTGGGCTTGAGGGATATTTTTTATACTAATATCGTGACCGGGCAGATCAATTTTCAGCAAACGCAGGCGAGCTTCCGCAATGAAAGAGATAGCCGCCAATTGAGCCTATCTTTTACTTACCGGTTCGGAAAGCCGATCAAGGGGGCCCAACCGCATCGGCAGACGGGCGGGGCTTCCGATGAACAGAACCGCATCAAATCGGGTGGAAACAATTAACCGGATCCGGCAGCAGCCGGCCACAAAAATCAACGTATGCAAAAGATCATCGCAACCTTCCTGATTCTTACCTTCGGCATTCTGGCTGCCTCGGGTCAATGTGGAAAGAAAGTGACCTGGACCGGATCCAAGGCGCTGGTGCTGGACAGCGGCGGCACCGTACTTGATTCCTTGAACGACCACATTGTGGCTGAAACGGGACCGGATTCCGTCAAGTTCATGCACGGTGGCCGGGAAGACGATGCCCTCCATGGCCATGTTCAGGTTCTATCCTGCCACTGGGACCCTAACTATTCCCGGGGAGTCACGGAATTAAAGGGTGAGTTGACGGAAGGAGACGGCGGGACCCATCATGCCGAGATCCGAATCGAGGGAAAAGATGGCAAACTGACTATCTTGTTGAAGCTGGTGGATGAGGACCGGACCCGCTGGTTTAAGATTCTCGTGGATGGGTACCAGGAGCGGAGTTGATCGGACCCTGCGGGCATTCATGATCCGGGCAAAGTTTGAAAGAGACCGGTAGTTATCTACATTTGCCCTGTTAATGCGCAGCCATGCCCTCTTTTGATATCGTCAGCAAACTGGACTTACAAAGCCTCGACAACGCGGTGAACGTAACGAAGAAGGAAATTACCAACCGCTTCGATTTCAAGGGATCCCCGGTGCAGATAGAATTGGACAAAAAGATCCCCCAGATCCTGGTGGAAGCAGAGAGTGAAATGAAAATCCGGCAAATCACGGACGTCCTGGTTAGCCGCTCGATGAAGCAGGGAGTCGACCCCCTGGCCTTTGACATGAGCAAAGAACCGAATCAAAGCGGGAAGCAGGTGCGTAAAGAAATACCGGTTCGCAGTGGCCTCGTTCAAGAGGACGCCAAAAAGATCACGAAGCTGATCAAGGAATCGGGGCTTAAAGTGCAGGCGCAGATTATGGACGATTTGATCCGGGTAACCGGCAAAAAAATCGACGACTTGCAATCCGTCATTCAGCTTTGCAAAGGGGCGAGCCTGGGACTGGCCTTGCAGTATACCAATATGCGCAACTAATTGCCTTGCCGCAGTAACGTAACCTGGCTGTCGTTCTGGTTTTTCACCCCAAACCGGCGCAAATCCTGCCCCGTCCGGATCTTGTTCTTCCCCCTTTCTTTCAGTCTGCGCGATTGCGGCCTTCGGGCGGCAAACCCGCCACCGATACGGGTTGCCAGCCGCCGGAAGGAAATCCTCCTGCTTCAGCGGGTAAAAAACGGTCTGGGAATGGCGATGGGAAACGAGGCGGAAATTAAGGCGTAGATTGGCGAATGCCGGTCGGCCAAATCGGTTGAGCGGTTCTTAAAGGATCCCGCCCCCAGCACAAAAAAATCACTCCCGCAACGTATGAGGCATCCAATCTTGTTTTTAGCCTTCCTGTTGTCCGTTCTGGGCGGATTCAGCCAGCACGATAACGAAGCCCAGGCCGGTCACGAGAATCCCTGTTTCCGGGGGCTCAAGGGGCTGGCCGGCCATTGGAAGGGCAAATATCAGTGGTCGAACAATCCATTGGCAAAAGGCATCATGAATGCCGAATACTCCTTGACGGGAAATGGAACAGCGGTCGTGGAAGATTTGTCCGAGGACGGCAGGAAAATGATGACCAGCGTCTACCACATGGATGGATCGGGCGTACGAATGACCCATTTTTGCGCGGCCGGCAACCAGCCCAGGCTTCTGGCGGACTCCGCTAATTCCAACACCCGGTCGATCGAATTCCGGATGCTGGACATAACCAATTTATCCAGCCCGGACGCAGGGCATGTTTACGGCCTAAAAGTGGATTTCATCAGCGGCAACCGGCTAAACCTGACGTACAAATTCATCTCCAAAGGAGTCAAAAGCGAAGAGCTCATCGAGCTGACCCGGCAGGATTCCCTGACATCCAACTGATTTTCCGTTCCCGGCGTTTCTATCCTGAAATTGCGGTTCCTGCGCGCGAACATTCCGCTGAAATTGCCGATCTAAGCCCGGTCAGCTTCAATAGTCATCTTGCCGAAGCAAGAAAGCGGCAACAAAGCACCCTTTTCCAATCTACCTTTACTTCCTCAACCGCTTTATATGGAATTCAGCGTCAGCAAATCAATCGAAATTATCTCCCGGACTCCGCAGGTCCTCCAGTCACTTCTTGGCGGACTTAGTGAAGATTGGACCGCCCAAAATGAAGGAGAAAACACCTGGAGTCCTTTTGACGTTGTAGGACATCTAATCCACGCGGAAAAAACGGATTGGATTCCCCGCATGGAGATCATCCTTTCGGAGAGTCGGGACAAATCGTTTCCTCCCTTCGACCGCTTTGCGCAATTACGGAATAACACAGGGAAGACGATGCGACAGCTCTTACAGGAATTTGCAGATATCCGCAAAAGAAACGTGGGAATTTTAGAATCGAGGCAACTTACTTCCGAAGAATTGTCCATGACGGGTTTCCATCCCGAATTCGGTGAAGTTACTCTGGTCCAGTTGCTCGCAACCTGGACGGTGCATGACCTGAACCATATCGTGCAAATATGCCGCACCATGGCCAAGCAATATCGTCAGGAAGTGGGCCCATGGACACAATACTTGTTAGTAATTCAACGATGAAATGTTCTCTTAGATAAAGAGTACCTCGTGGAAGGAGAGAAGTCAAAGACAGAATGATTAATTATTTAGGTATTAACAAGTCTATACCATTGTGGGTATATTAAGTGAAATTAATGATATGAACCCTCAATACAAAAAGTCTATAATCCCATTTTTAGCATTTGCTCTGCTGACATTGGTTTCATTTTCACAATTGGCACATAAAAAGGGAGAATACCTAAACTTTATTAAGGGTTTTTATAAAGAAATATATTCAAAAAACGTTGTAACGGTTAAGAATTGCTCTTCTTATTTAGACGGTAATTTGGTTGGAGAATATGAAGAAAACGTTTTTGAAGCGAATTGCAAAAAAAAGGGCATAAACGACGACGAATGCGGTAAAATGTTTGATAAGCACATTTATCATAATTTCAAACCGGCTTCAGTCTTCTTTTTAGAAATTAAAAAATTAAAATCGAAAATCACTCAAAATCTTAGTTCAATTGCAATGGATAAGCTTCTCAGAGACTCGAGCGAATTCATAGATTTAGGTGAAGCGGAATTCGTTTTAGTAAAGATTAACTTTCCTGAAAAACGTTTCGTTTATTTTTGTTTAAATAGATACCCAGATGAAAAAATATCTCTCATAGATTTATTTCTTTCGAACGGGCAGTCATATCTGAATAATATAATACACGGTACTCCAAATTATCTATCACTTCCAGGAAAAATTAATGACCCTGACGGATATGTTAATGTGAGAAGCCAAGCGGACGCAAATTCACCGATAATTGCGAAAATTAAGGTGGGTGATATTTTTAACTATGTGCCAAATAGTTATAGTAATTGGTGGAAAGTCGAAAAAGATAGCGATCCGAATTTCTCCGGTTATGTTTATTTTAATAGACTCAAATTGGCTAATCAAGTGGAGTAGTATTCCCTCATTGGGAGAGGAGGTTATTCCGGGTCGCAGATCCGTTTAGCAGCCCGAGGAGCACCTCACCAATGCCTTGAGGTTTTCCAATCGTGCATCGACCTTGGAGGAAGAGCTGATGAAAATCGTTTGATTAATGCATTTGAATTGAATGCGCAAAAATTCGATCTGCGCTTTTTTTCGTCAAATTAGGACAACGAACATGCTATTTCGGTAAGTGCCCCGCAGTGAGGCAAAGCTTACCCTAGGTCTTCAAGGTCTTTCAGGACAGCTCTATCAGGTATCCCTAATTGTCACCCAGGGGCAAACCCCCTAATTAAGGAATCCTTCAATCAACAACAAATGTAGCTTCAGGTTCCTCGTCAGATTTGGGTACTTATTGAACAAATCGTGGGAATCGGTGGTTCTTTCAATCAGAGGAAAATTTGCATGAAATGGCCCTATTTTGTAGCTTTGCGCCGCAATTGCCCGATTTGGGCAATAATAATAAGGATATGAAAAAAGGCATTCATCCGGAGAACTACCGGTTCGTCGTATTCAAGGACATGAGCAATGGATATTCTTTTCTGAGCCGCTCTTCGGCCCCCTCCCGCGAAATGGTGAAATGGGAGGATGGCAACGAATACCCGCTGATCAAGCTGGAAATTTCCAATACTTCGCATCCATTTTTTACCGGTAAAAATATGCTGGTAGATACCGCGGGTCGCATCGATAAGTTTAAGAGACGTTACGAGAAGAAGACCAAATAACCACCGAATTTCTGCCACTCGCGCGGCCTGAGCCGCCTGTTCTCATGGCTATTAAGACCCTTTCCGGAATTCCGGGAAGGGTCTTTGCTTTGATGCCGGCCAAATTGTGGGAATACAGTAGATTTAGCCCATGGATTTCCTGATTTGGGAGGACCAGGATATGCGGGATCGATTGTTTCCTTTTACGCTCACCCGGCCGGTGTGGGACTTGCGCGTGGGGATCCTGACCATCCGGGAAAAATGGGAAAAAATATTAGGTCGCAAGGCCCAGATTGGCGATGCGGATTCGATGGATCCCCGGGTACCAGCCATCCCAGGCAATGTGCTTCCTGATCCCAGCTTGCCGAGCGTCGCGCTTGGAGACCCGAATATTCTGACCGAATGGCTTCGTTCCAGCACTGTCAGAAGGATCCGGCACCCCTGGGATATTACCCGGGAGAATGCCCTGGAGATTATCTTGGATTTTGATCTAATTCGTGGGCAACGGGCCAGCGCTCCGCTTTCCTCCTCCAACCGATTGGTTTGCCCTGAGCGCATTTTTGTGGAACCCGGAACCCGAGTGGAACACGCGATCCTCAACGGGGCCACGGGTCCTATTTACCTAGGGACGGGTGCCGAAATCATGGAAGGCGCGATCATCCGGGGACCCTTTGCTCTCGGAGAGGGCGCCGTCGTCAAAATGGGCGCCGTCATCTATGGGGCGAGCACGGTGGGGCCGGGTTGCATCGCCGGCGGCGAGATAAAAAATTCCGTTTTGAGCGGTTTTACCAATAAGTCCCACCAGGGCTACCTGGGAGATTCCGTCATTGGCTATTGGTGCAACCTGGGGGCGGGCAGCAGCTGTTCCAATGTCAAGAACAATGCGGGAGAAATCCGGTGCTGGAACGAACCGCGAAAGGAATTCCTGGCAGCAGGGGGAAAATGTGGACTGATGATGGGGGATTATTCACGGGCAGCTATTCAAAGCGCCTTCAACAGCGGTTGCGTGACCGGCGTATCCTGCAACATTTTCGGTGCCGGCCTCAGTCCGGCTTACATACCCAGTTTCAGCTGGGGCATGGAGGGCAAGGAACGCTACCGCCTCGATCGAGCCCTGCAGGACATCCGACGCTGGAAAAAAATGAAAGACCGGGACCTGGATGAAGAAGAAGTCCGTACGCTCACGCGCATTTTTGAACAAAATATCTGACGAACATGAGAAGTCAAATAGCCGCGGCTAACTGGAAAATGAACCTGACCTACGGCCAGGGTGAACAGCTTATCCGGGACGTGCTCGCTGCCGGGATCCGGCCGGCCAGCCATCAGCAGGTGCTCTTCGCGTTGCCATTTCCCTATTTGATGCCGATGGCTCCCCTGCTGAAAGGAAAAGAAGGGTACCTGACAGCCGCCCAAAATTGTCATCACCGGAAATCGGGCGCGTACACGGGCGAAGTGTCGGCGGAAATGTTGGAATCGATCGGTATTCCGTATTGCCTGGTCGGTCATAGCGAACGAAGAGAGTATTTCAGGGAAAGCCATCAGGAACTGGCGGAAAAAGTGAACCGCTGCCTGGACTCAGGCATCCGCCCCCTGTTTTGCTGCGGGGAGCCACTGCCCGTACGGGAAGAAGGGGGTCAAAACACCTACGTGGAGCGCCAGCTCAAGGAATCGATCTTTCATTTATCCTCCGAAGCGTTTAGCCGCCTGGTCATTGCATACGAACCGATCTGGGCCATCGGCACGGGGAAAACGGCCAGCACGGAACAGGCACAGGAAATGCATGCCTACCTGCGTCGCGTGATCGCCGGCCAATATGGTCCTGCCTTGTCGGAACGGATATCCCTCCTCTACGGGGGAAGTGTTAAGGCGGGGAATGCGCGGGAGCTTTTTGCTTCCCCGGATGTGGACGGCGGCCTGGTGGGAGGCGCATCGTTGGTAGCCGCCGATTTCATTCGGATCATTCAATCCCTCGATTAAGGCCTTCCATCCGTCGGATTATCCGGTTCCAGCTGCCGGCTGATCCGCACTGCGGACTAATTCAGGCAAAGGAGTAAGGTCTATTTCATTGATGCGGTTAAGGAACAGCAGGGTCCGGCGCTTGTCCGGGCTGGGCTGGTACATCACTTTGAACCGGGCCCCGAACACGATCTCCTCCACGACATAAGACTTGATGGCCGTCACCGTATTGGAATAGGTATCGTCAAAGGCTTTCACAAAGGCAATGATTTCGGCCTGGCCGTTGCGATAGTCCTCCCGGTCCAGATTATACAAGGGGCTCTTTTCATCGATGGGGTGGACGATGGTCCAGCTCGCCGTAAGCGTATTGACGCGGGAAAGTTCCAGCACGAGGTTGTAAAATTTGTTGGTCAGCTGACCATTCTCTTCCACTTTCATTGCGAGGGTAACCCGGGTTTCCGCTTCCAGCAGGTTGATATTTTTGAAAGGGGCCATGCGGAACATCAAAGCGGTTATGGAACGATAGGGCGCCAGGATGGCAATTTCGCTGAATCGCAGATAGGCCTTGGGTCGGGAAAATCGACCATAGAACAAGCCGGTGGCGATTGCGAAACTCAAGAGTCCAATGAAGGCTTCCACAGCCGCTATGCTGCTGGCCAGAATTCCGGTCGGGCTGATGCGCCCATATCCGACCGTCGTAAACGTCTGGGCACTGAAGAAAAATGCTTCCGCAAAACTCATCCAGGGGTTTCCGCTCGATGCACCAGACAGGTTGTTCACCCCGATCAGGAAGTATACTGTGCCAAAAAAGAGATTTACCATTACGTAAACGCTTAGAAGGCAAAGTAAAAATTTCCAGCGGGGCATGGCCAGAAAACTGTGGTAGAGGCTATACCGTTCCAGCAGGCCGATCCCGCGCTTGGAGACATTGGGCTTGCCATCGCTGTTTATGAAGCGCCCACCGCTCAGTGAGCTATTGGTGCCAAACCCGGAATTATCTTCCGATTTAGCTCGGGAATTGATGGAAAAACCACCTCGGCGTCGCATGGCCATAGCTGATTCAGGCAGTGGTTAACAAATGGTATATTTGGACCGGTCGCAGGGCCGAGACAAAAATAGCACAAAATACCACGATGGGTTGGAAACGGACCAGTCCGGCCCGGACCGCCTGCTGAATGAGCTTTCGTCAACTCATCATACGACATATCTTCTGGAGGGGCCTTTATTTTCTTTCGGTCTTCGGCGTCAACGTGTTGCTCTCCCGCGAATTTCGCGCAGACGGAAGCGGGTGGATTTATTATGTCGTCAACAACCTCTCCTTTTTACTGCTCCTGGTCAGCCTTTGCCTGGAAGCCGGAACGGCCTATTATGTGTCCGACGGGGAAATGCCGGCCGCTTCGGCCGCCGGATTTTGTCTAATCTGGTCGTTGGTCGGCGCGGGCTTGGGCGCCGCATTCATTGGCTGGATGATCCCGGCCGCCCCCAGGGCCTTTGGCAGTCGGCTCGAACTGAATCTGGCCTGCATCATTTATGTCTTTGGCGTGCTGCTCAGCACCTATTTCGCAGCCTTGTTTTTTGCCCGCAAGCATTTTGTCACGCCGAATGCTATCTTGCTTGGCGTAAACCTCGTGCTCATCGCCTGGCTAGCGCTCGAAAGAAATTCCCCGATGCTGAGAGCGCATATTGTTCTTTTTTATTTCTCTTTTTTCCTCCTGCAGGGAATAATCTTACTCTCGGTCTTCCTTCTCCAGGCCGGTTCTGTGAAATTTCCCTCCACGAGCCTGATCGGAAAATTGTTTCGCTATTCGCTGCTGGCGTTGGTGGGTAATGCCATATTTTTCCTGGTATGCCGGGTGGATTATTGGTTTGTCCGGGGGTTCTGCAGCCTTTCGGACCTGGGCAACTACATCCAGGCTTCAAAACTTGCGCAGGCCTTTCTGCTCGTACCCTCGATCACGGCCAGCACCTTGTTCCCCCTGGTGGCCGGCGGACAGCGGGAAGAAGTCAATCAGGGTTTGCAGGTGTTGACTCGCGGCATGCTTGGCCTGATCGGTTTGTTCTTAATCCTGCTGGGTCTGGCAGGATGGTGGGCCTTTCCGGCTATTTTTGGGAAAACTTTTTCCGAAATGCCCCTGCTGTTTATCTTGTTCATCCCCGGCATTCTGGCGCTCACGGCGCATTATCCCCTCACCGCGTATTACTCCGGCAAAAAGCGCTTGGAAGTCAATATCCGCGGATCCTTGCTGGGTCTTGGAGTGATTGTAACCGGCGACTGGTTCGGGATTCCCCGTTTCGGCGTCTGGGCAGCGCCCGTAGTGAGCAGCCTGGGCTATGCCTGTTACTGCGGATACGTGTTGACGGTATTTACCCGGGAATATCGCGTCCGGGCACTGGATTTTTTCCTGCCCCGGCTTTTGGATCTGGCCTGGCTCAAGAAAAAGTTAAGCGCATGAAGCGGATCCTCTGGCTAGCCAGTTGGTATCCCACCCGGTTGGATCCGCTCACCGGGGACTTTATCGAGCGGCATGCGCAGGCGGCCTCTCAATTGGATGACGTTTGGGTGTTCCACGTGGTAAAAGACAATTCCGGACATCAGAAAACCAATTGTTTCGTGGAAACGAAGACTTATCATGCGCATTGCCGGGCCAGCATCTGTTACTACAGAACCGGGAATTCCCCTTTCAGTTTTTGGGAAAAATTACGCTCCAACTGGCTTTATCTCCGGCATTATCGGCGAATGATCCGCTCCTACATCCGCGAACAGGGCAAACCGGACCTGATCCACGTGCACATCGCGCTCAAGGCAGGTATCCCTGCGCTGTTGGCCAAATGGTTTTATGGAATCCCTTACGTAGTATCCGAACAGTGGACGGGCCTC
>Ga0206988_1089_pt1 | contig 22963 bp, 18 predicted proteins | sample Alteio_BWMinCont_12_FD_153263 | JGI IMG/M metagenome (GOLD analysis project Ga0206988, IMG submission 153263) | Enriched cells from forest soil in Barre Woods Harvard Forest LTER site, Petersham, Massachusetts, United States -... | ecosystem: Environmental > Terrestrial > Soil > Temperate forest >... | reverse complement strand
GCTCCCCCTCTACCTCTACCAGGAAAAAAACGCCGTTGCTGGGCTCCATTACCAGTACCAAACGCGGCAAGACGCCTTCCAAACCGCAGAATCGATGGGCGACTCGCTTCCCGATGAAAACTTAAGCACATTCCCGAGAGGGAAGATCCTCGCATCAGGCTACTCTCCTGAAAAGATCCGACAAACGCTCGATCTTCTGGTCCCAGAAACGTGCTGCATCTCACTCACCGCCTCGCCCGCTTTGACCGGCGTGGAGCCCGATCGCAAAGAGCGTTGGTTTGGCGCGGAGTACGCAGTCCGTCCTATCCCCCCCGATTGGATAACGCTTTGGAAGAGTGTAAAACCGAATCCAGAGATCCGTATCGCCGAGCAAAATCCTTTCCTCCCTACAAGATTCGAGCTCGCTCCTGTTGAAGCGGCTGCAGCTCCCGTACTCGTTTCTGAGACAGAAAACGGGATCGCCTACTATTGCAGAGGTAGCGAATTTTCTGCTCCTGAAGCCGTAATCAACCTCCGCATCCGCTCCCCACAGCTCGTGGCAACAGCGCGAAGCTCCGTTCTCACCTCTCTTTACCTCGACCACTTGACCGACGTGCTTCACCCCACGCTTTCCGCAGCCAGAGGCGCTGGGCTTGCCACAAAGTTTGAATTGGAGAAGCTGAAAATCCACGTGCAGGTTTCTGGCTTTAACGACAAAGCCCCCCTTCTTCTCGAAGAGGTCCTTCGCCAAATGCCGCTCCATCCTCCGACCAAAGAGCAGTTCGACATCTATGTAGCAAGACACGAGATGAGCTACGCCAACGGGGAAAAAGCGCTCCCTGTCGCACAAGCCAAAGATCTCTTGGAATCCCTTCTCATCCAGGGGCGTACCTCGATGCAGGAAAAACTCTCTGCACTCAAGGGTATCTCCTACGAAGATTTTCTCGACTTTCACGCCAAACTCTTCGACAAGACGTATACTGAAGCGCTCTTCGCGGGCAATCTCACGCTCAAAGAGACGCAAGGATCGTGGATCGATGTGCAGCACATCTTGAGCAAAGGGACCTACGTCAAATCGGAGCATGCCCAATCAAAAGTGCTTGAGCTCCCCTCACAAAACGGCCCCTTTTCGGTCGTCCGAACCACGAGCGTGCAAGGAAACGGGGCGATTCTCGCCATCGATGCAGGGGAATTTTCCTTTGAAAAACGGGCGGCGCAAGAGATCCTAGGAAACGTGCTTCGCGAAGCTTTTTTCAATGAACTCCGAACAAAGCAACGAACGGGATACATCGCGAAAGCAGAGCCCACTGAGATCGAAGAGCGCCTCTTCCATCTCTTCCTGGTCCAATCAAACTCTCACAATCCTGAGGATCTCCTCTACCGCTTCGAACTCTTCTTAGAAGAATTTATCGAGGCAAAAAGCGTCTTGCCCGATCGTTTTGAAAATCTGAAAAGCACAGCGATTCACTCGCTCGAGACCCGTTACCGCAACCTCCGGGACAAGAGCGCGCTCTGGGATCTATTAGCGTTTGAAAAAAGGGCCGATTTCCGCTTCATCGACAAGCGAATCGCAGCCCTTAAGAGCCTTACCTACGAACAGTTTATGGACTATACAAAAGAGACCCTTGAAAGAGGGAATTTGCGAAGGTTAGCCGTATTATTCGAAGGGAGAACCCCCGCCTTTGCCTATCAAGAGGTTGAGCCAAACCGCCTTTTGGAAGTGAGCCGGTATGTGGCGAAACCGTCAGGATCGCCGAAAGAGGAATCGCTGCAGTAGACGCTTGTATATTGGCGTTTAGCTATACTGTGCACGGCTAGCTTTGAAACATTTTGGTGAGCATCTTTTGCGCCCCAGCGCATTGCTCGCTCTCGCAAACCTTCTAGGTTTGCGTCGAGACTCCGCAACGCTACTGGGACGCAAAATCCTGCTGCCAAAATGTTCCAAACCTACCCGCGCGCAGTATATTTGGGCAACATGGCTTGGAAATGAGACTGGCCCAAAACCTGAAGCACTACGGGTTTCTGTTTTGCAGCAGAAACAGCTGGATATTGAGGATCTAGCATATCAACCCGGCGGACCCCATCCATGTTTGTGACCACCACGCGGGGTCTGTTTGTCATATCGCAGTAGGCGTTGATTTCTGCTTCACCGCCCCACGTTCCCCATCTCCCCATCCATTGCAAATATAACTCGAAATGGTGATCATTGGCTTTATTAAACCCTGGAAATTGTTTGTTTGCTACTGGATCGGTAGTTATTCTCTCAGCAATCTTGTCGATGTATTGAGCCTTATTGGACCTTATATGTTTGACAATATCTTGTCTTATTTTCATGTGGTTAGCATCTGCACTCGCTTTAGCAGATCGACCCAGTTCATTGCCCTCTACTCCCGCAAGAGAGCGGAATAGGCAATTGCCTTGGCTGCCCATGTCCTCTACAGAAAAATTTGCAAAAAGATAGGCGTCTTGTTCAATAGCCCTTCCGTGCCTAAACCGAGTAAATGGAGCTGCGATCCTTTCAAACTCCATAGAAAGCTCGGTATTTATACTGATTTTATACTCTTCTAGGCGGTAGGTCAGACTAATAGGATCAATCACCTTTAGCGCTCCGTTTTGCAGCGCAAGATCCCTTATAAACGAGCTTTTGTATACGTTGAGACGCTGAAAGCACTCTTTCTCATAACGTTCTAAGGCTAACCAGTCTTCCAATGAATTGCATTTTTCTTTCATTTGCTGCAATTTCAAAATTTGCTCATTCGTAAATTTCGAAAGAGATCTCTTGAAAATTTCTAGATCATGAAGTGGAATTGTAGGAGCGAATCTAATCCTAAGTAGGTCATTGCGCCTATCCATCAATTTTCTGAGCGTCGAATCGCTAATATTTGCAAATTCCGCAAATTTCGCACCCATGTTGTCGTAGGCTGCTTTGGGGTCACTGGTCCTAGCTGCAGCTTCAAATAGAGTGACAGACTCTGCTACAGGACGAATAAACGCCTCCATCGCTGCATTCCGCCTCGCGATCAACCGATTGAGCGTTTCGTCCTGTATATCCGAAAATTTATCAAATTTCCCAAATATCTCGATCATCTTCTCGGCGATTGGTAATAAATCGGCCGTCGTGTTCCCTGCTCCAAGAGAAGCCTCAAATACCTCGACAGCGTCTTTTGCGGAAAGAGCATACATCGCATTTAGCACATCATCTCGCCTTTGTCGCAGGCGGAGGGCCGCATCTGGATCGCAAATTCTTAAAACTTTGTCTGTTTCAAACATTCCGGCATTCAATGGTTGTTCTTGTTGTTCTTGGTATCCAATGCTTTCAAAGGCTTCAACCGCATCTTCTGCTGCCCTAGCCGCATATGCTTTCATGCGCAATTGACCATCCATTCTGGAACTGACACCTGGACCGGAAGAAGACGAACTAGAAGAAGAGGATGAGGAAGCTGCAGCAGCGGGTTTGGCCGTGTTAGTTCCGCCGGGAGGATTGGGGGAAGAGGAGGACGACGAAGACGATGACGCAGCAGCAGGTTGGTCCATATTGACTCCTCCCAGATCCTCAAATAATTCTCTTGGATTTCGTAGATTGGGTAGATCGAGAGGAATAACCTCCCACTTGCCAAAAAGCTCCGCCCAATCTTTCTTCAGGTTCTGGACATCGGCTGGATTAAGTTGGATGCCCTTTAGAATATTACCGTTCAATATCTCAAGTTGATCCTGGAGGTTCGCGAGTTTTCTCTCACGATTTCCTGCCGAGCTGGGAGGTGCCGCGGGGCTACTCGAAGCGGATGAAGACGCCTGCAAAGCAGAGCTGGTACTCGTTGCGGCTGCCGCTTGAAGTCTATTTAAACATGCTTTTTGGGCTGACAAAGTGGCAAGGGCCGCAGCGACATTATTTACCGAGCCAAAAGGTGCAGCAGCTGAGGTTGCAGAGGAAGAACTAGTTGAACGGGACGAACAGTCGTCGATCATTTTATTCAAGTCCCCTAAGTCTCTTCCCAACATTCTTATGAGAGGGCCCTGCACGCCGGAATTATTGACTATCTGTTCCCAATTTTTGACTGTCTCTTTGATTTTGTCTAGCCGGTCCGGTAACACCTTTCGAGGTCCCTGAATTTCCTCAGAGAAAGCCTTGATCTCAGAGCGTTTTGGGAGCTGGGACGTTCCATTGCTTGCACTTGCAGACATTATAACCACCTGTAATTATTTAATTAGGTAATTATAGCATACCAAGCAATAAAATAATATAATAACAAATATTTTATTATACTTTCATGTTATGAAATACAGCGTCGACGTCGTCCAGGCCTTCGAGGTATTCGATGAGGGCGATATTGCTGTTGGCGTCCTCATCGCTCACCTCGACGAGGGTTTTGGGGATCATGGCCAGTTCGGCCTCTTCCCACTTGATCCCCGCCTTTGTCAAAGCATCCTTTACGGGGATAAACGCCTCGACTGAGGTATAGACATTGTAGGCGTCGTCTTCGACGGCCAGATCTTCGGCCCCTGCTTCGGTGATGAGCATGAAAAGATCGTCTTCTGGGATGGCGGTTTTCGGGATACGGAAGAGCCCTTTTCGCTCGAAATTATAAGAGACAGCCCCAGGAGTTGCGACGGTGCCGCCATGTTTGTTGGTGGCAATTCGCATATCGTTGGAGATCCGGTTTTTATTGTCCGTCATGATGTCGACGAGAATGCCGACTCCGGCATAGCCGTAGAGTTCGTAGGTCATTTCCGAGAAATCTTGCTGATCGGCAGAAGAGGCTTTCTTGATATTCCGTTCGACATTCTCGTTGGGCATGTTGGCGTCTTTGGCTTTCTGAATGGCCAGCCGCAGCTTGCTGTTCCCCTTTTGATCCGACCCGCCTTGTCTCACTGCGGAAATGATCTCTTTTGTGATGCGGCTAAAAATTTTCCCCTTTTTCCGATCCGACCGGTCCTTCCGGTGCTTCATATTCGCCCATTTACTATGACCTGCCATACGAACCTATCCCACTAATAAGTTTCAGTCGATTTTTGGGTTCTTTTGCGCCCATTTTCGACTTTAAAATTGGGGGGCCATATCGACAATGTATATTGCCCCCCAATTTTAAATCGAAAATCGGCCAAAATAATCCCAAAAATCGACGAAAAATATTAGTGGGATAGGTTCACCTCTCTGAACAATTTTAAGCTTTGTTTTTCCCATTCTTTGGAGGGTTTAAAGAAGGGGTGGTTTTTCTCTTTGTCTTTAAATTCTTTGGTATGGACCCATGTCCTCCCCTGGCTGTCGGTAAAAGGCTCACACACTGCATGAAGCATTTCGTGGTAAACGATAAATTCGACAAAGAAAAGGGGGACTTTTTTATGGTCGAGAATCGGGTTGATCCGGATCTGATGGTGATGTCGATCGTAAGAGCCAAACGTGACGGAGCGGAATTTCCCTTGCCGCCTTCTCTCCGACCAACCGATTGCGGCATCGTACTCTTCCGAGAAATATTTTTTCTTTACCCGGTTGTAAATTTGATTCAGGTCATAAACGTTTCCGTTTGCGGAGAGGGGAAGTGGCGCTATCCGGTTTTCGGTAAAATAAAGATGGGCCATCTGCTGAATGGTCGCCTTGGCTTTTGGATCGTTTTTGTGCGCAAAGCGAACGACGGCTTCAATAACGGGTGTCGGAGCTTCGGTGAAAAGGCGGTGGAGGTGAAAACTATACACGCCTGCTTTTTTCTCTACTCTTAAGAAAGTCGTTTTATTTTCGTGGAGGAAGAGCTTGAAGGGCGATTTGCAGAGTTTTCCAATTTTTCGTTGTAAAGAGATCATAGTTTTTTCTGCATGAGGACTTTTGATTGGTATTTTCCGTCGCTTTTGATGAAGCGCCTGTGGATCCCATATTGTTCAAACCCGAGCCTATCGTAGAGATTTTTGGCGGGATTTCCCTCATAGACTTCGAGATGGAGGAGTTCGATTTTAAAGGTGTCTTTGGCTAAAGCCATCAGTTCTCCCATCAATTTTGTTCCCACCCCTTTGCCCCGGTATTTTTCATCGACGACGATTGCAAAGAGGCATTGATGGGCTAATTTTTTGTAAGGCTGCAAGTAGAGGTTGGCAATTCCACAGGGAACCCCGTCCCAAAGGGCGGTCAACACGGCATCTTGCTTGGCGTAAGCTAGCCAAATCCGCGCGGCGTCTTCGATTTCGCGGATGTCTGCAAGCGGGAACCACTCCAAAACTCCGGGCTGAAGAAGCCATTCAACGAGATATTTTTGGTCAGCCTCTTCGGCAAAACGGATTGAAATGGCCTTTTTCATAATTGCCACATTCGTGAGGGCGAGCGAGGCAAAGCCAAATGAAGCTGAATGAGGAGCACCATTCCCAATAGGGAAGGGCGACGAAGAAGCTTCGTTTGGCAAAGCCGCAGCCGGCCGAACGAAGTGGAAATTATGAAAATGGCCATTAAAATCATGGGAAGAAATGCTCCAATAGGATACGGGCCCTTCCACAGCCACCGATTTTTAGGTAGTTTTCCTGCCGGGCGAATGGCTCAAACTGAAGTTTTAAGAGAAGGGGAAGCAGTTTGCTCGGTTCATAGACCTCAACATGGACGCTTTCGAGGCGGAAGCGGTTCTTCGCGAGATGCAAAAGGTTGCGCACCATCGAAGTTCCGATCCCTTTCCGGCGATGATCCGGGTCGACAATGAGGTAAAAGGAGCAGTGATGAGAGACTTTCTTGTAAGGCATTAAAAACAAGGTGCCAACGGCGCAAGGGACTCCGTCAATCGTGCCAGTCAGGCTCGCTTTGAACCGGGAAAATCCGATCCAATTTTTCAAAGCGTCAGCCCGCTCCTCGTATCCGAATGGAAAATCGTCACAAGTAGCCTCGTCCAAAAACCACTTTTCAAGGGTTGGCAGATCCTCTAGCTCAGAATAGCGAATGTCGTGGTCGATCATCCAAATTCCTTCAGGTACGCATTGACAAAGTCATCAATCTCTCCATCCATCACCGCTGCGACATTTCCCTTTTCCACCTTGGTGCGTGTATCTTTAACTAAGGTATAGGGCTGGAATACATAATTGCGGATTTGGCTTCCCCACGCAATCTCCTTTTTCTCCCCGCCCATCGAAGAGAGTTTCTCTGCTTGCGCAAGGCGCTCCTTCTCATAGAGTTTGGCGCGAAGCATTTTTAAGCAAGTTTCTCGGTTTTGAATCTGGCTTCTCTCGCTTTGACAGGAGACGACAATCCCGGTCGGGATATGGGTCATCCGAACGGCGGAATCGGTTTTGTTGACGTGCTGGCCGCCTGCTCCCGAAGCGCGAAAGGTATCCACCCTGATCTCATCGGGACGAACGTCAACTTCGACATCCTCGACGATCGGCGTGACGTCGACAGAGGCAAAACTCGTATGTCTTTTTGCGTTTGCGTCGAAGGGAGAAATCCGGACGAGGCGGTGAACGCCCTTTTCCGACTTGGCATAGCCGTAAGCAAAGGGGCCGCTAAAACGGAACGTGATGCTTTTTACACCGGCGATATCCCCGTCAAGCCGGTCCATGATTTCAACCTTCCACCCTTTCTTGGTCCCCCATCTCTGATACATGCGCGAAAGCATCGAAGCCCAATCGCAACTCTCGGTTCCGCCCGCTCCCGCGTTGATCTCGAGATAACAGTCTTTGTTATCGAGTTCTCCGGAAAGCATCTTGCGCACTTCCATCTCGCCGAGAACTTTTTCAACCTCGTCCAACCCGGCAAGAAGCTCTTTAACAAGCTCCGCGTCGCCGATGCCTTCCGCTTCGGGAAGCATTTCTTTGATGTCTTGAAACTTCGCTTTGATTTCTTTGTACGGAACGGTCCAAAGGCGAAGCTCACCAAGCTCCCCTATCACTTTCTGCGAAGCGGTCGTGTCGTCCCAAAAACCGGGAGAAGTCATCTTCTCCTCGAAAGCTTTTACCTGCTGTTCTTTGACAGCTAAGTCAAAGAAACCTCCACATTTCGGAGATTCTTTGCTCGATCGATTCGATTCTAACTTGTGTTTCAAAATTCATAGCGCACCTTTGTTTGTGCAAGACACCTGCAAAGTCCATGGTGGCTTGAAGCAAGATTAACGATGGAAACGATGTAACGATGAAAAAAGAAAAAAAATTTTTATCGTTCAATCGTTATATCGTTACCTCGACTTTGCAGGTCCCTTGTGTGAAAGGGAATCGTACACCCTTTCCCCCTTAAAAGTCAAAAATTCAAAAAAATTTTTACCCGAAAACCCGTCCCGAAAATTTGCTTTTCCTTTACATAAATCCTGCTAGTCCTATAATAACTCGATCTCTAAACCCTAAACATGTAACCGACTAGGAGGTTTCCATGAACGTAACAAACGCAACAATGAGTCCAGCACGAGCAGTCTTGCAAAAAACCGTGCAAACAACCATGCAACCAACAGGTGGATGCTGGCAGAATTTTGTTTCCGTAACGAAAGCTACCGGAGGCTGGTGCGCAACCAAAATTAGTGGTGGTGCATCGATCGCTTGGGAAGCAACAAAGAAAGCGGTAGCTTACGCTGCTAACTTTTTCCGCGCACTCGGATCTGGAATTGTGATGTTTGCAAAGGTCCACGCCCGCGAATTAACCCTCGTTGGCGTTGCTCTAACCGCAGGCATTGCGATTGGGCTTATCTGTGCGCGCTGCTTCGGAGGCAGCAAAAAGGCTGCTGTGGAAGCGGAGCTTATCTCTGATTCAGACCTTGAGACTGATTCACCGTCCTCGGATCTAGAGACGAAAAAAGTCGAGGTCGTACATGATGAGCTGATCAGTACAGCTACAAGCACCCCAGATTCCACGCAAACTTCCCCAAAACAAACGGCAACGGCTGTTCTAAAGGAAGACGCGAGTTCGGAACTGACTGCAACTAAATCGGCAGAGCCAACAGCAACTCCTACTGCAGTAGCTACAGTTGCTACGGTAAGCGACGGAGTTAAAGAAGCCCAACAAGCACCAGTTCAAACAGGTGCAGCTCCTATCCAAGAAGCAAAAGCCTAAACAATCTTTTAGATTAGAGCGGTCATTTTGGCCGCTCTATTTGCACTTTATTTTTCCACGAATAATACCATAGAGGCTCTTGTGAAATCGGCCGGATTTCCTGGATGATTTCTCCCTCTTTCTGTCTAATAGCCAGCTTTGTTCCATCTTCGACGATGAAATGGTGGGAACCTTCAAAATGACAATCTATCGCCTCGAATTCACTGAATCCCTTAAGCTCGATGAGGAGTGATTCTTTCCGCTGGAGATCCATCTTCCAGTAAGGAGAGCTCATCCCCCATTCAACGCCGCTGTTTTTCACAGTCACGTTTTGCAGGAAGCACCGGCCGACGCGGGTCGTGTAGTTTAAGATCGAATTTTTTTTCTGACCAATCACTCTCTCTGCGATAATCCGCAAACTTCCTGCCACGGCGATATTTTCGAAATCGACTTCGGCAATTTCAAGAAGAAGCTCTGATCCGAGAGACAGAGAACCTTTTCGGATTTTTTGGCGGATGATCGAGTAGAGAGGGCCAAGAGTAGGATGGTAGAGAAAAAGAGTGGAAGGTCCTTTTTCCAGATATTCTTCGATGGAAATTTCAGCTGCGAGAGTAAATCCGCACTCGGTTAAAAGTTCTCGATTTGCGGATAGAAGGTCGTAGAAACAACGCTCAGGAGTTTCGAGAAGCGATTTGCCTGGCACATAGGCTTTTTTCGCGACGGAAATCGTTTTATGGCGAAAATTGTAAGTGGCAAAGGTTTTTTCCGTCTTTAGAGGGCGCGCGTCAGATTTCGGTTCGCAAAACGCATCGGCGATATTCTGCATCGTCGATTCAAGACGCGCTAAGCTAACTTCCCTCTGGCTTCCCGATTCATCCGCAACAATCCCCTGCCTCAAATTCATCAATAATCCCGGAAACGGATACGACTCAACCGCCCTAGATACGGCATCCAGATCAACGAATAGGATATTCGTATTGGACGTAAAACGGGAATAAGAGGGAATTGCAAAACTCGCTTCGCGAGCCAAATTCGATGATTTTGGCGTCGGCTCGCGTTCGCCGCAAGTCGACACATCCGGTTGGCCATAGGCGAGCTGCGGCGAATCCGAGTCCGGCGACAAAAGCGCGGATTTGGCTCCGAATTGGAGTTTTGCAATTTCCTCATAAGGTTTGCCTGGATCCAGGGGTTTGTCTTCGATGCCAAATTTTGCAAAATCGCAATACTCGATGTTTGTAAGTGCGATGCGTCCGTCCCCTTTTTCAACGAGAACGATCATCCCCTCCGCAGATTTAACCACGCGGCAGCAGGAGGCAAAGCCGAAAGACATATTCCGCTTATAACCGATGCCGGTGAATGCGATCAGTCCGTAATCAAGACCTGCAATAGGATTATTGATCTGGCGAACCAGGGCTTTTTTATAACCCAGAGATTTCAACCAATCGAAAACCCCCTCGTCTCGAGCCAGTTTCCAGATCGCGCCATGACCGCCCGGTTTTAAATACAACCGAAGAGGTCCTGTCGTATGCCAATTCCCCCGTTCATCAACCGTAGGGACAAGGGGCTGGTTGAATAAACGGAAAAGTTCTTTGGGACGACCGAACCACTCATGATCTTCGCAAATCTTCAAGACATGTTCGTGATTATCCTTCTCCCTTGAGGTCATGATCGCGATCGGAGTATTAAGCTGGCGACCGAAAAGGCGGAAATAGAGCCACTCTCTCGCCTGCAAATCGCGAATCAGCGTCTCTAAAAGAGTGTGCCCTGCAAACTGAAGTTTTGCAGCTGGTAATTCAATGCCTGTTTTCGCATCGATGAGGTGGAGACGGTCGGCAGCTCCTCCGAGAGGATAGAGTTCTGCTACATGCGAAAGCGCCTCAAGCCCATCTCGGATCGAATCGACCACATCGCCATGCTCTTTGGAGATATCTTCGAAAACGGGCGAATGAAATGCCGCGCCAGGCGTTGGTTTTGGCTCGCTTGTCTCAAGCAATTTAAGAACTTCCGCCTGGTAGCCGATGATGCCGCCGATCTCTCGGTAAAAACGGTCAATCGTCAGCAGCGACTGCAACAATCCGCGCCACTTTTCTGCTGAAGAAATCGTCGGATCGATGGCCTGTCCAATCGCAGCGCATTGCTTCAATGCGCATTCGCACTCTGGCGTAAGCCCCTGAAGAAATACGCGAAAAAAATTCGGAGAAGAGAGGAGTTTCTGAACATTCGGCTCAAGATCCAAAAGCGCAATGCGCTGATGCAAATCTTCCGTGTCTAGGAATTGTTTCCGAAGTCGTTCGAGATCGTTCTCAGCCATGCACTTTTTTTCTGGGGTGTGACGAATTCTCGAAACGAGAGTTCGTCACAGCAAAATTGTTCCAGTCGAATCCGGTCCCAGGGATTACGTGAAAAATTTTGGACCAAATGACCAACTGTGGACGGACGAAAAATACGCTCCCCCCACTTCTTTCATCTTCATTCGTGAACTCGTTAATTTGCCAGGAAAAAATCATTTCCTCAAGAGAGTTTTTTTTTATCGCCTGATGTTCTATCATCGGGATTCCGAGAAAAAAAATCAGAAGCCGTCAGATTTTTTTTGACACTTATTCCCTCGGACAGCTAAAAGATTTCTTTGAAGGAACAAAAAATTTGGCCGAAGAATGGCCGAACAATGAGCCTCTTGCTATAAAGGAGAATACAAATGGCAACAAAAGTAAAAACTTCCAAGTTCATGCAGCCGATGAAAGTTAGCGAAGATCTCGCAGCAGTCGTAGGTAAAGGCCCAATGCCTCGCACAGAAGTAACAAAAAAACTCTGGGCGTACATCAAGAAAAACAATTTGCAAGATGAAAAAAATCGCCGCAACATCAACCCCGATGAAAAACTCCAAAAAATCTTCGGCGGTAAAAAAGCGGTCAACATGTTTGAAATGACGAAACTCGTCAACAAGCATCTATCGTAGTTATTGTAGACCCCTCGAAAGAGGGGTTTACTTTTTTATGGTCCGCTAATGTATAATAGCTGCCATGAATCAAAAAAACTTTATCAGCCTTATCTTGGTTGCAGGCGGAACCGGCACCCGTTTCGGGACTCCACTTCCCAAACAATTTCTTCCTTTCCAAGGGAAGCCCATCGTCCGTTATAGCCTTGAGCTCTTCGACGCAATGGAGGAGATTTCCGAGATCATTGCCGTTGCAGACCCGGCGTACCATGCCCTTTTTGCAGGCACTCAGAAAAAAATTTCTTTTGCAGAGCCAGGCCGGGAAAGGTGGAATTCTGTCTATAGCGGCCTTAAAAAATGTTCTCCCCATTCCGATCTGATCATGACTCATGATTCGGCCCGCCCATTCATTGACAGAGCGACCGTTCTTGCGGTCATTGAAGCCGCCCTTCGCGTCGGAGCTGCTGCGCCTGGAACGCCTATCATAAATACGGTGAAGCAGTGCACCCCCTCGAGAATTGTCGAGAAAACGGTCGACCGTTCCTGCCTTTGGGAGGTGCAAACCCCGCAAGCACTTAAGCCCGAATTATTCCACCAGGGGCTTGCTCTTGTCGAACAAAAATCGCTCCCGATTACAGACGACTTATCACTGACAGAACTTCTCGGTCACCCCTCTGAAATCGTCCCCTCCTCCCCCCGCAATTTCAAAATTACAATGCCTTTCGACTGGAAATTGGCGGAGTTATGCTCAAGATGATTCAAAAGTTGGGAATTCGGCAAGGAGGCTCCCCAGAATTTTTGTTCGGAGCGAGCTGGCCTTGCCGAGAGGCAAGGCGCGAGCGAGAACAAAAATTATGGGGCAAAGCCGACGCAGCCGAAAACCAACTTTTGAATCATCTTGAGCATGTGCGTTACAAACTGACCATTGCCTACGATGGGGCGAATTTTTCTGGATGGCAGACCCAAGAAAATGGCACTGCCATTCAACCCCTCATCCAAAACGCGCTCCAGACGGTTTTGCGGCACAAACTAGACCTGACGGGATCCGGGAGAACAGACGCAGGCGTTCATGCGCGCGGACAGGTCGCTCACTTTGATACAGAGGTTGCTTTTGAGCCCACAAAGCTTATCCTCTCGCTAAATGCTCTTTTGCCAAAGGAGATCCGGATTCTCTCCGTTGAAGAGGTGGCGCCTGATTTCCATGCGCGCTATAGCGCGCGGAGCAAAATCTACCACTATCACCTGCACCTCTCCCCCATCTCCGATCCCTTCCTAGCGCCCTATCGCTTCCATGTTTTGGGGCACATTGAGATCGCTTCTCTTCAAGAAGCGACAAAACTCTTTTTGGGAACGCGAGATTTTACCTCGTTTGCCAACGAGGCTCATCGCGGCAGCGCCGCGCATGATCCAGTTCGGACGCTTACGCGATTCGACTTAATGGAAGAGCCGGACGGAGTCCGGCTAGAACTAGAGGGTGACGGATTTCTCTACAAGATGGTGCGCAACCTCGTAGGCACGCTTCTCGACGTCGCAAGAGGGAAGATCACTCCGGCGCAACTGGAAGCGATCTTTGCGGCCAAAGACCGCCGCAAAGCGAGCATGGCTCTCCCCGCCCATGGCCTTTTCCTCATGCAAGTCAAGTATTAGAGGCAGCTCGCAAAATTATTCCGAGCAAATCCGGCCCCAGGATTTACGTGAGAACTTTTGGATCCGTTAACAGACAGCGGAAGCAGGGAAATTGCAAGAAAAATTTCTTGATCTCAATCTTGATCATGATCTTAATCTTTTTCGTCACTTCTTTGAAATCGAGGTCTTATGTCCCAGTTTGGTCACGAAACAGGGAAAGAGCGGAAAAACACGCACCGCTCAAAAAAATCTAAGTAAATCTATGCATTTCATAGACAAACCAGATACGTCAGCAGAACAGTGATGCTGACGATTCGCGTACTGGAGTCTCGCCAATAAAATCCGGAAAAGTCTCAGGAACTGCTTTGCAGGAGTTCGAGGATCGGGTATTTACCGTCCGGAAATGCGCTGTAAGCGCCGCTGGAAGTTTCTTATTGAGCCGCCCCCATTGATGCCATACATGCCGAGATCGATTCCTTACAGGTAGATCAAGGGTGACATGGCCTCCTTTTCCATCGGGGATATCCCTTTGGCCTTGGGGCATTCTTTCAGAAACTCCTAAAAATCGACGGCCGATACAGAGAGCGGCCGCTTGATGGATTGAGAGCCCGTAGCGCTTTGCATAGTTAACTCGGCCTATAAGTGAGGTGTAGGCTGGATTTACGCTGTGGACTTCGATGCCTCTAGATTTGCCTCCCGATTTGAGATGGGTGAGAATGTTTTGATAGGCAAAAGCAGAGAGCATCCGAGAATAAGTTTTCCGTTCTTGTCTGACTCCAGCTTTTTTCTTTTGGAAGTCTAGATCCTCAAGAACAAGGGGCTTTTTAGTACGTTCGCAGAGGTCAATAATTTGCTTGGAAACGTCCCCAATAAGAGCACGCGTTTGGGTTTTCGTCTTGTTTTGAAGAGCCAGGGGGAAACTGTGCTTTTCAATGGGGTTACCAAACCGATCTGTTTCGACAAGAGCAAGGTGATCGCTATTGATATCGAGGCCGATAACGCCATTTTCTTTGCGAGTAATCGGCGGGGGCAATTTTACATCGGTGCTAAGGAACAAACGCCACCCTTTTTTGTCTCTTTTAAGGCGAAAAGAGATCGCTTGACCTTGTTCTTTATAACGAGGGTCTTTGAGAAGTGCTAACTCCCTTCTGAGCTGGCAGTTCTGAATTGCTGTGGTGATTGCTTCATGACCATAGGCAAAGCGAATATTGGAAATAACGACGTATTTGCCATGTTTTGGGACAAGAGCATCTGGCATCCGAATCCGAAGAGTAATACTTCCGTCCTCAGTCAGGCTTGGAGTGCAAGTTTGGTTGCCGTTTGATTCGTCTTTAGAGCCGAGAAAAAAAATCTCACTGTTTCGAGCCTCTTGCCAATCTCGCTTCCATTCTTCATGTGTTGCATAGCCATTTTTTTCGAGATGGAATTGCGCGGCAAAAAGTTTTCGGGAACCAAAGCAAAGAGAGACTTTTTTTTGCTCTTTGGTGGTTTCAAGGTCTTTGAGCCTAGCTCGCAATGTCTCGAGACGTCTAGTTTTCTGATGCTTTACTTTTTTGCTTCGTATCTTAGGAAGCTTCTCTTCAAGGGCTTTAATCTGCTGTTTTTTAAGTTCGATTAGCTGGGGCAAGCGTTTAAAAATAGACTCGACTTTCCCTTCAAGCTCCACTCGAGAAGCATTGAACTGCCGAGCCGTGATGCCAAATCGGGTAAGGTAGGATGATTTAAGGTCCTTTAAGTTCCTCCCTCTTCCCAGATCAGAGAATAGGCAGTGCATTACCTGAGATGCCAGAGAGGCGTAGTCGGAGAAGGGCGCTTCAATATCACCCAAAATCCGCGTCTGGTAAGTACGAGTCGTTTCAGACATTTTCCGCAGCCTGTTTCAGAGCTTGAAGCAGCTTTTGGTTTTTTCTTGATCTGGCCCCATAAAGCCGAGCTGAAAATACTGTGATGATCTCTAAAACATCTTGCACAAGGTCGTCTTCAAAAGTACTTTCTTCCGATCGGTTCATAATGACCACTTCAATACCAAATTGCTCGCAGAGTGAAAAAACCAACTCAGACCCAAACCGTAAAAGGCGATCTTTATGCGTCAAAACAAGACGGTCCATTTTCCCTGAACAGATATTTTGAATCAATTTTTTAAGACCCCGTTTTTGGAAATTCAGGCCCGAGCCAAGATCTTGGATCATTTCATAGACCCATCCATTGGCACTGCAGAAATTTTCTAATACTTGGACTTGCCTGTCTAGATCGTTCTTCTGATCGTGGCTAGAGACTCTCGCATAGGCTAGAGTGAGCTTTTTTGAGTTTATATTTAAGGAAGTCTTCCCAAGAAGTTTAGACAAATCAAAACGACGATGCCCTCGGGCGGTTCGTTCGACGACAATTTTTCCAGCTCGCTCCCATCGGCGGAGCGTATCCTGCGATACCCCTAATTGTCTTGCTGCAATTCCAATGCTTGCTTTCATGACAAGAAATTTTATGCAAAATGCCTAGATTTGTCAAGAATTTCTTAGATTTTTTGCAGCAGTTGCCAACCCCAAGCGATTACTTACATCCGGATGGGGGAAGGTTTGTCTTTGTTGTATAAGGAGTGTTTGGAATCACATAAACAGGTGTAGCAACAGTTCCTTGTGCAGTACCGGTGATTCCTGCAGTCTGGGTTTGCGTTACAAGGTTATTCGTTTGCTGTACTGCATTGTGGGTGCTGGGGTTAGTGGCAGTGGCAGCGGCAGTTTGCGCAACTGCAGTGGGGACGGTAGGGGTTACAACCACCACAGGTGCCGTTAAGTTTGCAATGGCAAAAGGTCCGCCAAAGGGGGGATTTGCATTTGTAACGATTGCCGAAACTGAGCTACTTGCAACATCAATCACATAAACTGTACCATTCCCATCATCTGTCACGTAAGCAGTTGAACTATCTGAGAGAAAAGCAATTTCAAAGGGGCCAGCAAAGGCAGGAAATAAAGTGGTGTCGACTGAAACTGTTGCAGTGACTTGGTTTGTTGTTGTATCTGCAACATAAACAAGAGCATTCACTTGATCAGAAATATAAAGAAGCTTTCCATCGGGAGAGACTGTCGCTCTGATAGGAAATGCAAAAGCAGGAAAGGAACCGGTCTGAATCAATGCAGTGGCTTGATTTGTTGTTGTGTCTATTACATAGACACAAGGAGTTATATCCGGCACATAAATGGTTAATCCATCAGGAGAAATGGCAACACTATTTGGGCCTGCAAATGGAGGAAAGCTTGGGCCCATAGCTGGTGGAACGGTGATAGTTGATACAAGTCCAGTCACGAAAGAATCGGCTGGATTGGTTATATCGACGATGTAAACATTTTCATTGCCTGCGCCCAAATTAGCCACGTATACCGTGCTTCCGTCAGGAGTAACTACAAGCTGTTCTGGACTATTAAAGTTGGCAAAACCAGTCGTAGTTATTGTTGTAAAGATTGCCCCCATTGTCTTAGATGTTATATCAGCTATTTCGACTGCATGACCTCTATTAAGCCCTATGAAAAGAGTACTTCCATCGGGTGTGATAACCATTCCCGATGGGTTTGAAACAAAGGGAAAAGAACCTGGCTGGGCTATAAACGTTGTTACAGTATTTGGTGTAGTGGAATTGAAAATGGTATTAAACTGATAAATACTTTTAGTTCCGGATCGATTCGTAACATAACCTGTTAACGAATCTGGAGTGAACGCTATTGCGAACCCGCCAGTAAAAGGAGGGGTAGGCGATAAAACAGAAACTGTTGCTATTACGCTAGGGGGCGTTGTCGTTGGATCTATCATATAAAGATTGTTAGTAACAACATCTGTGACATATAAGAACTCTTGCCCACATCCCTGTTTGGCAAAAATTACTAAAGAAATTAAAAGCAATGAAACCTTCATTTATCCCTCTGTCATTTGTCTTCCAAAATGTGCGTTCCATCCCAAGATGGCGGCGGAGGATGGAGGCGATATTGTTTAATTCTGTCTAGAAATACTCCGTAAAAATCACTCTGTTTTACAGAAGACGTTTGCAGTTCTCCAAAGAGTTTCTCCGATTGGTCCCATTGTTGTTTTTGATAAGCTTCCAAAGCTTCGTGGTGCTTTCTCATTTGCTCTAGAATTTCAGGAGTTGCCTTACCAATCGGACAAATCGGCTCATAAATATCTATCCCGACATGTTTCCCTTTTACCTGCACTCTGTCGATTTTTCGGTAGACAAACTCATTTTTTGTCTTTTCCCAAGTGTTTTCTCCAACTTGAAGGCGTAAGTGGTAGTATTTGCCAAGACCCTCGAGTCTCGAAGCTAGATTGACGGCATCGCCGAGAACTGTGTAGGCTTTTCTAAAGTTAGATCCCATATCGCCCACGTTCATCACTCCGGTATTAAGTCCGATGCGCACATGAATCTGTGGTTGATTCATCTTTAAAAGCTCAGGATTTAATTCATTTTCCAGCACATTTTGCATCTCTAAAGCAGCGCTAACTGCTAATCCGGCATGGTTTGGCATTGTGACAGGTGCTCCCCAAAAAGCCATGATCATATCGCCCACATATTTATCAATTGTCCCGTGATAATTAAATATGATTTGAGTCATGGGAGAGAGGTAGAGATTGAGCAATTTTTTTAATTGCGGCGCAGAAAGGGGCTCAGAAATGGAAGTAAACCCTACAATATCTGCAAAAAGAACGGTAAGTTCTTTACTTTCCCCTTCCATCGATATTTCTTTCCCCTTTTTCATGAGCATATCGATATATTCAGGGGGAACATACTGTCCAAATGTTGATTTAATTTCTTTTCTTTTTTTACCTTCAGCTAGATATCCGTAAGCAATATTGAAAATGTATAAAAACAAGACGGAACATATAGGAAAAAAAACCGAAAGGACCACCCATTCGTGATCGATAAACCATTCTTTTAAAAAAATGAGAAGGGAGAGCAAAGCAGCCATGGGAATCAAAGATAAAAACGGACCCATAAATGGAAATAGTATGGAGCAAATAAAACCTACTGCTAGGGTAAGAAGAATTGTTACTCCATGCCCCCATGCAGGTTTATAAAGGAGATATTTATCGATCATTCCTGCTGCAATCGTTGCATGCACTTCAGTTCCCGGAAATAAAGGATCCAATGGCGTAGTTTTTAAATCCCCCAAAGCCGTTGCTGACGAACCGATAAAAACCATTTTTGTTTCGACCAGGTTTTTATCTACGTTTCCATTTAGAACATCTTTTGCAGAAATATAGGGGAAGGTAAAAGAGGGGCCCCGAAAAGGGATTAGAATTCTCCCTTTAGGATCGGTGGGGAGAAAATATTGGTCTAGTTTGACCCCTTCTAATACGAGTTTTCCCTCATACAATTTGGTGATCAGGGTTGTCTTCTTTGTCAGTAAGTAGAGGGCTGCCGTTTGAAGCGCCAAGGAGGGATAAATCGCATTCCCGTAACGGATAAGAAGAGGAGCAAAACGGAGCATACCATCACGATCAGGGGTGGAGTTAATAAAGCCGCCCGTTTTTGCAGCATTTTCAAGCAAGGAAATGTTACTCAAATAACTCGACATCTCCAGAACATCGAGATTCTCTGCCATATCCGGTTCGAGAGTGACTAGAGGTTTAGGCAATAAACCCACAGGTTTAGGTTCTTTCCCTGGTAAAAAAACCGTTGCTAAAACAGAGTCGCCCAGTTGCAAACTTTTTGCAAACACCTCATCGTAGTTAAAGTCGTTTTTTATTTTTTCTAAAGCGGGGACAGCGTTTTCTTCCGTGGGAGGAATTGATTGGATCACTTTTTCTACAATATTTGCCTCGGGTTCAGAAAAAACAACGTCAAACCCTATGACAGTTGCACCCATTTGGTAAAGGTTTGAAACCAATTTTGCCAGTATATCCCTTGACCATGGCCACCTTCCTATTTCTTGCAAACTTTCATCGTCGATATTTACAATTGCAATGGGAGGATTTTTCCCCAAAGGTTTATAATCATTGCGAACACTCCAGTCATGAGCCCAGTTTTCAAGTGAATCAATGACCGGGCTAATAACGGGAGGATTAAAAAACAGCACTCCCGCAAGAAGAATGGAAAAAAATATTCCTAGAGAAATGGGAAATAGATTTTCCTTAGTCATTGTCCCCAGAAGTAAATGGAGCAACAGTTACGGTTTGTACACTATTGGGATCTTGCAATCCAAACGCATTTACAGAAAAAACAGTATATGTTGTCGTAGTATTTTTATCTATGTTATTATCCCTGTAATTCTTCGCACTTCCATTGATAGTTGCAATCAACGTACCGTTTGAATAAATGTTATAAGCGGAAGCATTCGAACTTGGATTCCAAGTGAGCAGGTTAAAGAGTTCGTAGGCAACCGCAAAATCATTTTTCTTTTGCACGCCTTGTAAGTTAGAAACAGGTTGCGCGGGTGAGGTAAATAAAAAGGAATAGGTGGGTCTTTCGATGGTCGATGTTCCTTGAGCAACATCAGCTAACCAGGCTGCGAATACGTAACCATTAGACAGCGAAAGGGTAGTATTAGCAAGAGCTTGACTTCCACTAAGGCTGGCGGTAACAGTAATTGGATATGCTTCACTCCAGGTAGAACCATTGAAAATAGAATATGTGGGATTAATCTCCGGTATTTGTCCAGTCCAGCCGGCCAAAAAGAGAGTGCTCTCGGGATCATAGAGTAAGGAGATATCTCGACCTATTACGTTTACAAAAGAGTTTGAAAGGGCACTTCCCGTAGACCACGTGCTCGATAAATAAGAATATACGGAATAGAATGGAGAGCCTGAAGTACTATCTGTCCATGCAGAAAACATGGTATTCGTTGAGCCATTATAAGCTACACCCGGAAGCAGACTAGCTGTGGAAGTGGTAATTATGGGCATTGCAGGAATTCCCCAAGTTGTACCACCTGAAAGTAATAGGTTATATGCAACATTTGTCCCACTCACCCACAAGGCAAAAACATCTCCAGTTGAAGAATTATATCCTAAGTTAATAAGTTGGTCCTGCATACCACCCATTGGATGGGTTGTACTAATTTGGGCAAGATTTCCCCAAGTTCCAGCACTGAAAAAAGCTCCATAAGGATCGCCTGTCCCCATCATATCATTAGTTCCCCAGGCGGCATGCATCCGATCCTTGATAGGATCATATACTAAAGCGACATTTGAAACGGCCGTAGCAAACGGAGCATTCGGACCTGTCGGAAATAGAGGCTGAGGAGCAGACCAGGTGCCCGATACAGTATCATAATTTGAAAAGACAACCTGCTGAAGTGTAATCGTATTCGCCGCCACCCAAGCAACAAACATCTGCCCTAGATTGGTATGAAATGCCATGCTTGGATCGCAAGTTAATGGACTAAAAGCAAGAGATCCCGGAATAGGAAGAGGCGAACTCCAACTTCCGTTGTAAATGGAATAGAATATTTGACCTATTGTACTAGGCATACTGGTACTGGTATTATCCACCCAAATAGCAAAAATCTGATTATGTACGCTATCATAAGATAATATTGCATCTTTAGATCCCGTGGAAAAAGCATTGATCCCTATGGGGGCACTCCAACTTGAAGGATCGGGACTCCAAGTTAACGCATGGGTTTCAACCGTAAAAAGCATGGCCACTAAACATAAAAAACCATTTTTAATCGACTTCATTTTTTTCTCCTATTTAATAGCTCAATAAGGCCCCTACGTGGATTTGCCCAAATCCTGCAACTAATTGGTTCGCTACTTTTCCTACTGAAAAGAGGTGGTGCAGTTTAAATCCCCAGTCAAGCCTCACCTGGACATAGGGATTATAGGTATAGCGCATTCCGGGGCCAGTGCCTAGCAAGTATTGTGAATTTGGGGCAGTAGTAACTCCAGGAACTACCGGAGAATGCCAATTGTTTCCTAGGCCGTAATCAACAAACCAGAGGCAAAGCCAGTTCGAACCTTCAGGCAATTTTAGGTCTCTAGGAGCAGAGCGCACTTCAAAGTTAAAAATAAACCCGTTATCCGTATTGAGTTCAGCTTCATGATATCCTCTAACGGTATTGAATCCGCCAAGGCTAAAGAGCTCTGTTGGAGGAAGGGTGTTATTGGAAATTTGTCCTCGCAATAAGAAGCAGAGAGAATATTTTTTAGGCTCCGTGTAGATTTCTGAGAAAGTTAGAAATGTATAATAATACTTGTTTTTGGAATAAGGTCTTTGCGCTTGAAAATCGGCATTTGTCTGATGACTCAATAAGTCGCCTGGCGATGCATAGGTATCAAGGCTAAAAGCCACCTTATTCTTATTGATGGTATCTGAAACGGTGTAGTTTACATAAAACTGACCGATGTTGAGCTCTTGAATCACCGGAACCGCTCCCGTAATCTCAATTTGCACCCCCCCTCCAGAACCAATGGCAATAAAGTTTGAATTGGTATTTTTCCACTCAAATCCAAAAATCATGCTTTGTTGGAAATCGGTATAGAGAGGCTTGAATGGAATATTGTAATAAAAAAGAGCTTCTTGAATTTTTGCGGTTACTGTTGAATTTGGAATCTGCGGTTTTAGGACGGAGTGGTTATAGAAAAAATTGAAGAAATGTTGCCAAGAAAAAAAGCTCGTATAGGTTACGGTATTCGATTGATACCGATCAAATTCATTAGAGCAGGCATATTCGTAAGAGAGAAGATCTCCTATCCCAAATGCATTTCCCCAAGAAAGTCCTCCGGCGAAGATCCCATATCCTGTAACCTTGTTCCCCGTGTCATCAGCTCTTGTATAAAATCTAAGAGGGCGCCGAGTTCGAGACATAAATTCAAGGTCATCAACGGTTGGATCTAATGATGGTACATATCTAACTTCTGTATAATGAAATGGGTTGCGATTCAACCAAGAGAGGTTGTTTTGCAAAGTGTCTTCAGAAATCTCTTTTCCAGGTTTTATCGCTAAATATTGGTTCATTTCTGCATCGCTATACCAAATCTGCCCTTTATAGACTGACTTGCCGAATGCTTTTTCAATCACAAGGATTTGTACAACGGTACCCACTACCGTTGACTTTTGGGATGGCATGCTCACATCGATTCTTGAGTGGCGGGTGGCTACGTAATAATTGATAATCGCTTGTTTGAGACCAATTAGATTTTCTGAAGTTGTTTCTTTCCCTAAAAATGGGGTAAGTACTTTCTTAAATTCTTCCTCAGAAGCGGGATCTAGCTCAAGATCCTGCACTTGAATGCCCGATAAAGCTCGTCCTTCGGAAACAATATCATTCTTTTCAGATGTAACAAAGATACCCTGTATTTCAGCCGAAAGTGGAACAACAAAAAAGAGGATTAAAAACAGCAAGGCTATTTGCACGGAATCCCAACGTGTGAAGGTATATTAAATTCTATAATTCCCTGTTGTTGTTGCGCCGGTGTTTGACTTGTGACGGAAGGTGTCGTTGCTGAAGCTGCTG
>Ga0206988_1086_pt1 | contig 23389 bp, 24 predicted proteins | sample Alteio_BWMinCont_12_FD_153263 | JGI IMG/M metagenome (GOLD analysis project Ga0206988, IMG submission 153263) | Enriched cells from forest soil in Barre Woods Harvard Forest LTER site, Petersham, Massachusetts, United States -... | ecosystem: Environmental > Terrestrial > Soil > Temperate forest >... | reverse complement strand
GGCTGAATAGTTACCATTTCATTATCCTTGCTGTGTTCACCCATCAAAGAACGAATCTCTTTATTTGTCAGTACCACCAAGATAACCAAAGAATAATCCTTCCGGATCATATTTCGCTCGAATTTTTTCTAGTTTTTTCCATTTTTCCGGCGTATATGAACCCTGAACTCGGGTGTTATCTTCTACGATATCCGTTTCACCAATATAGTGAGTACTGGTGAATGATTTAATAATAAAGGCCACTTCATTTTGCCATTTTATATTCGCGGCATCCTCTTCCGCTTTCTCCCAAATTGCCCAGGATCCACCATATGATTGCGCATCCATTGAAAGCGCAATATCATCATAAGGCTCTAATAAATTGTGCTGGCCCGTGCTTTGGCAAAACACCATCACTGATTTTTCTGAGGGTGCGTCGATAATTTTGTTGCGCAATGCCATCAATATATCGCTTGGTTTAGCTTTAGAACACTGGTTTTCACACAAATTACGATGGCCTTCTGGCCACGCACTTCCTGCAACATCCGATAATTTTTCAAAGCTGCTCGGTTCATTCAACATTTTTGCTAAACATTTTTTCACGGCGGTCCCACTCTCTAACATTGCAAGTGTCGCCTCTGCTTCTTCTTTAGTGTAAGCAAATGCCACCGCTGACACCATGCACACTTTTCCATTCGACTTTTTACATTGAGCAGAAAGCTCAGGTGGCGCCTTCATTAAGAATATGGATAACTCGATGATGCTCGGCATTTTCCAACCAAGCGCTGTTACTTCATCAACCACCTCACGTAAATCATCAAGTGAGTAAAAATAAGTGCTAGTCATGATTGTTTTAGGCAACGGGAAACACTTTAGATGAAATCGCGTCGCAACAGCAAACATACCCGGCCCACAACCTCGAGCAGCCCAAAATAGCTCAGGATGCTCCGTGGCGCTGGCCTTTAGCTTTTTGCCGTCCGCCGTTACAAACTCGATGGCTTCAACGCTGAGGCACGCAGGCCCCCATTCACTTAAATTCCAAGACATGCCGCCATTAAGAAGATACCCACTTGCTTTAACCGTCGGACAGTGGCCAATTGGAAACGCCAAATCATGCTCGCTTAAACGACGTGCTAACTCTCGGTTGCTGATAACTGGTTGAATCACTGCCGTGCGATTTGTTTTATCAATCGTTGATTCATTAAGATTAGCTAAGTCGATGATCATACCACCATTGCGGACTGCAAGCCCACACCACGTATGTCCACCACCATGCACAACGATCTTAAGTCCATTTTCACGCGCAAAATTGACTGCAACTATCACATCATCGTCATCTTTAACGGTAACAATGACTTCAGGCGATCGATCAGGCTTGATCTCATTCCAAACCATCGCAGCTTTCACTGATTCAAATTCGTGATCTACTTTTGTTACCACTCTTCCTTTAATACTTCTTCGTAGTTGATCCAAGTTCATATACATTTAGCTCCTAGAATAATACGATCGCGCGCAACGTTCCCGCCCAAGCATTGTTACGCGTGCCATTTGAAGCAGGTGTTGGAATGTAGGAAATAACCGGCTCTAAATAGACACCATTGATCACGTTAGCCTGGTAATAAGCTTGTAATATTAATTCATTTTGATGATTAAATTTATTTTTATTCATCCATGCAAACGTTGCGCCCACTCCAAATGAATCATCAAACCGGTGAGGCACAAGTCCAAATGCGGTTAAACCAGTCCCAATAGACTTATTCATTAACATTGCTCTTGATTTGTTATATCCATATTGATAATAGCCAGAAACACCACTGTTATCACTGCCCGGATTTTTGTACCATAACCGCTGACTGCCAAAAAAGTAAAAACCTGCTGTATTATTTTCTGAAACAGTGGGCGGCGATTGAAGCTTCCCATGCTGATTCCAAATACCAACGGCAAATGTACCAGGCTTTTTTAGCGTCCCTTGCAGCCAAGTAGCGCCCGTTTCTGCAATTTGAAAATGTGCACCATTAAATGTAGGCGTCCCATGCAATCCTGTCTGCTCGCCACGTGCTAAATTTCCATCGTATAACCCATAAGAAAGATACCATTCTTTAATCGGAGCAAAATTCAGCGTAATACCATATGCTGAGTTATAATAACCAGGCATGGTACCAAGCATGGTTGGGTTAATAAAAAGCGGAGTAAAAATTAATCCGGATACCGCAGGAATAGTAGGATTACCTTTTTCGAGAGCGACAGGTTTAATGACATTGCCAAAATCATAAGTGGGCACGGTTTTGCCGATACGAAAAATAAATTTACCATCAAAAAATGCTTGCCGATACCAAAGCTGATAAAGCTCCGATCTGTTTAAAGGTGGAGGGCCAGGTATACTGTTATACCCTTGAACGGTTCCCGCTTGGAAATTTGTATTTTGGGCATTGAGTTGAAGGAATTGCACACCAAATAATCCTCCTTTCCAGCCGTTAAGTTTTTCCGTATCAAGCCTAAGATCTAATAATAGTAAGCTGTTAGTGGTAGTCTTATCTGGATGAGGAATACCACCAGAAAATAATTGATTGATGTCACCAACCCAAGCCCCACCAAAAATGATGCCATGATTATTTTTAATACCAAATACTTTATCGATATATTTTTGTGCTGCGCCGTTACCGGTTGCGATATTAACTGCTGCGGGATTTGAACTGATATCCACCGAGGTTGCCGTACTTGATAATGGTGATGGTTCATTAGCCTTTCCATCGCTGGAATATAAGCCCATCGATACCATTACAATAACGGCAACATATTTGCATTGATTCATTTCAAAGCCATTTTATCAATACGCACTAACCAGCAATTTCTGCTACTTTGCTGCTTGTACACGCGAGTTTCCCATATATATAGGTTGCTTTAATATTATCTTCAGAGCCCAACGTCATCAGGATAAACAATAACTCAAAAATATCACTCACTTTCTCACGGCGATATTTCAAATATGATGTCGCATCCGCATCGATAATAATAAAGTCAGCTTCCTTTCCGGGTGTGAAATTACCAATTTTATCGCTTAAATGTAACGCTTTTGCTGCGCCAAAGGTCGTCATAAACCAACGCGCCATACTGGGTAACTTGACGCTGTTTAGCATAGAAACTTTATAAGCATCATCCATGACTGCAAACATAGAAAGACAGTTTCCTGCGCCCCAATCCGTGCCTAAAGTAATTTTGTCTGTATATTTTGATGCTCTAGCAAAATTAAACAAACCACTGCCTAAAAAATTATTACTTAATGGACACCAAGACATAATGGCATTTGTTTTTTGAAATAATTTAAGCTCCTCGTCCGTTGTATGAATACAGTGGCCAAATACCGATCTGTCTGTCACCAGGCCAAACTGATCATACACATCCAAGTAACTCTTACTGGATGGATACAGTTTCTTCACAGCAGCAATTTCATTTAAATTTTCATCTAAATGCGTTTGAATATAACAATCAGGATGTTCCTTTTTAAGAGCACCGCATAATTCAAGCATTTTCTGAGAGCAGGCTAAGGCAAAGCGCGGTGAAATACAGAACGACAAACGATCCTTGTTATGCCATTTGGCAATTAATTTCTGGCTATTATCATAGTTTTCTTGCGCAGTCAGCTTAAGTGAATCTGGCGCATTTTCATCCATAATAATATTGCCTGTAATAAAGCGCATATTTCTTTTTTTCAACTCTTCAAAAAAATATGTCCGTCGCGTTATAAAACAAAGGGCCATACGAAACGGCTGTCGTTGTGCCATTTCTGACAAGTTGATCCAAAAAGAAATTTAACTCTTTTTTTGCAGTGGCATTATCACTATAATTACTTTCGGAAGGAAAAACATAATTATCCAGCCATTCCAGCAGCTTATCTCCATATGCCGCAACAATCGCGCTTTGCGTTGCATGTTGATGGGTATCGATAAAGCCAGGCGTAATCAACTTGCCTTTGTAATCGACCACCTTGACACCCGCTAATTTATTCTTCAAATCAGCATAGCTTCCCGCTTCCACCACTTTTCCCGATTCAATAATGAGTACACCATCTTCAATATAAACATACTGACAATCTTTATCTGATTGTTTGTCTTTATTAATCGGCAAACTTGCTAATGTGGCTGTCTCTTTAAAATAAAATATTGAACCTCTATAAGCTGTTTTATCACTCATATTAAACCCTCCTCTGGTATTAAGCCGAATAGGTGTCTTTTATGAAATAAAGCAATAACAAAGAAAATATAACAAAAAATGGGAGTATCCAAAGATAAGTAAAAAAATCTTTAGAGATAGAAGTGACAAATAAATAAGGAATAAATAACAATAGTGTATTAAACAAAAACACGGCGGTATTTAATACGCTAATCGCCACACCGCGCGTGTTGTTAGTCGAAAATTCACTCACCATCGTATAAAAAAGCATTGAGCCGGACAGGAAAAATCCAATCAAGAATGAGACGACTTTAATAATGATTAACGTACTAATATTAAAATGCGGAAGATAAATACCAAGCAATAACGCCATCGCTCCTACACAAAGCGTCACATGGATGACCATTACTCTCGATTTAAGTACATTGGACGCCCAGCCCAACAAAGGCGTACCGATTCCTATACCAAAAAAAATCATGCCGCTAATAATAACAGCCTGAAGGTTGTCGATGGAATAATAGAGTTGAATACGCATATACCAAAAACCGGCATAAGCTAACAACACACCAAACGATGTTGCAGCAGCAAGTGAACAAAGCCAAATTTGTTTATTATTTAAAACTATAGACAATGATTTTTTCAGCGATACGCTCGCTTCCCGTTTATATCCGCCCGGTGATTTCACAATGATTAAGGTGAGAACCAATAACACAAATCCGAATAGCGCTAAGACTTGGTAAATCTGGTTCCACGTATGCGTTAGTAACATAACAGTAAAGTAATAGTGAATTACGCCTGCTAAAACACATGAAAGTGTTTGTGTAAGACCAAATAAGATAGGAAATATCTTTCCTGAAAACCATTGTGATATTAAAATTGCTGCTGCAATAAATGCAAATGAAGCGCCTATACCTTGTAACAAGTTAGATAACGTATAGACAATCAAGTTATCAGAAAGCGAAATGACTATATTGCCCACAGCAAGCAGAAACACACCCGCGCTAACCACAAAGCGCGCGTTATATTTATCCAGTAGATAACCCGCAGGAATTTGCATACAGGCAAAACCTAAAATAAAGGCGCCTGTTGCAATAGAAACACCAAGATTACTAGCATGTAGACTCGTTTTGATTGCTTCAGAAAAAACAGCAGAAGCGGTGTTTAAGCAAAAAGAGTAAACAACAAAGAGCGTTGCGATAAACCAAACAATTGCCCCATAGACTTTATGCATAAAATCCCCTATTTACATTAATCTTGATTCCATTTCGACTAACTAATACGGTTCTTTAATAAAGAACTTTACACATCCTACTATCATAACACAAAAAGCGTGCCCGCACTTGCTTGTTGATTTACCTTGACTCTTTTGACCCTGCTAAAATCGATTAGACCCAATGCCTATAAAGACATTGAAGCCAGCACTGATTGGCCGAAAAAAGCAGCGCTGCTTGGGACATGGCAGCCGCCAGCTGTAAAATAAAGAGGTAACATTATGTTGTTAACAGAAGTAAGAGTCGCCGCTCCTTCTGATGCGGCGGCAATAGCAAAGGTACATGTAGAATCTTGGCAATTTGTATTAAAAATTACTATAATTATCTAGGTGGTAAGGTACTGAACGTGCGACATTGAAAATGGTAAATGTAAAACTAATTGCCCAGAAGCTGCCATTGCTCCTAAATCTGCGCCGATGTTTATCATGTTAGCAATTAGAAGCAATAGCACTGCTACAGATAAAACTGGACGATTATAATGTTTACGTACTACTCCAGCCAATCCTTTGCCTGTCACCAGGCCAATTCTGCCACACATCTCTTGCACAATCGTCATAAATGGAAATGAAAAAGGTGCAGTCCAAAGCTGATTGTAGCCAAATTGTGCGCCTGTTTGTGAATAGGTTGCGATACCTGAAGGATCGTCATCACAGGCACTGATATTTATATGTGTAATCAGTCTTTACTCAAGATCATTAAGTAAAAACGAGCAGCGCACTATCTTGCCATTTGATTCCCGATGATGCCGCCACCGACTGCACCAGCAACGGTACCAGCTGTACTGCCACCAGTTAATGCATTGCCAGCAACGCCACCAACCGCCGCACCACCTACCGTTCCCATTTCTCTGTTTGTGCATGATGTAAGAAGACCAACTAATAAGAAAACTGCTACGCTTAATGTAAGTAACTTTTTCATAATAATTTCCTCCAAAGATTAAAGTACGAATCAATACCTCACTATTGCGCAACCCAATGTCCTCGATTCCATTTCCGGAGTGTACATTTTCCTTGCCTATCTCTATAGCTGATAAATTCAATTTTGGTTAAGGGAGCTTTGATTTTTCTAATAAGTGCATCACTAGTGATGCAACAAATAATACAATGAAAATTAGAAAAGTAATTTTCGCGATTTCTGCAGCCGCAATCGCAATACCGGTAAAACCTAATACAGCAGCAATTATAGAAATGCCCAGGAATATTAAAACCCACGTTAAAATTGTGAGCACCGTCCCAGATAAATATAAAATGAACGACGCAACAAACATGATTAAGAAAATAATAAAAATTACTTTAGCAATTTCAGCAGCTGCAATCGCAACGCCTGTGAATCCTAATATACCTGCAATTATTGCAATCAGAAAAAAAGTTAGAACCCATCCTAACATAGCTGCTCTCCTCATTTTGACAATCAAAATAAAAAATATTAATTATTGGTCATTTCATAATTATCAGTATGATCGCGCATGACTTTAATTCGATATTTTACTTGTTTGACACCAGAAATAGATTGGGCCAATTTAACAGCATTTTCTACTTGAGACTTGCTTTCAGATGTACCTGTTAAATAGACTACAGCATTGTTAGTTTCAACTTTTATAGTCCACGCAGAAATGTTTATATCACCAAATAATTTTTCTTTAAGAAATTCGCCTTTCACTTTTGCTGTAATATATGTATCTGATAAAGGTTGATTGCTTCCTTTAACTGTAAGGTTGGAAGTGTTTACATCTTTTACGTCCACAGTTGATTGTGCAAGCGTTATTAATGTACTTGCCTCACTTTCTGAATTTACAACACCAGAAAAGTTAACAACTTGATGATCAGTAGTCACATTGACATTAATATTGGAATGCCGAAGCATTGGATCTTCCGTAATTTTTGTTTTAATTTCGTTGGTAATAGCACTGTCTGACAGAGGAGTATCCGCAAAGATTTGTGCAGAAAATATGATAAATACAGAAAATATGCCTATTTTTAACAATGAAAAACCTTTCATCAGACAACCTCCCTTTAGTTAAATTTATCGTATTCCTATATTCTAAAAAGCAATAAACCAGATTTAATATTATCACTTTTTCAATGAAAATGCACATCAACTAGGCTTAAAAATTGAAATGATACTACAGGCTTGGCTGACGATAGTTTAAAGAAAAGCTATAGTCAGAAACACCCAGATGGATAGTAATAAAGAGAGAAAGAATATTGTTTAGATATATCATTGTCTCCTACCTTTAGCCTCATTAGAAACTTTTTTCCGCTCAGCAATTAAAGTATCAACGACGCTAGGATCTGCTAATGTAGATGTGTCTCCTAAGTCATCAAATTCACTCGATGCAATTTTTCGCAAAATGCGACGCATGATTTTGCCTGATCGTGTTTTAGGAAGGGCTTTAACAAATTGCACGTATTCTAAATTTGCTATGGGTCCGATTACCCGATGAACTTGAGCATTCAACCTCTTCTTTAATGCATCTGATTTAGCACCTGATTTAGTTACAACATAGGCAAAAATAGCTTGTCCCTTTACTTCATGTGGAATAGCAACTACAGCCGCTTCGGATACTTGTTGTACAGTAAGTAAAGCGCTTTCTATTTCTCCTGTACCTATTCGATGCCCTGATACTTTAATCACATCATCCTCGCGCCCTGTAATCCAAATATAACCATCTTTATCACGATAAGCACCATCACCAGTTAAATATCTTCCGGGAACTTCTTTAAAATATGTATCAACAAAACGTTTCCTGTCACCATAAATAGTTTTCATGAAACCTGGCCAAGATTGCTTAATGACTAACCTCCCTGGATTGTTATTTTTAATTACTTTACCTTTATCATTCACAATTTCAGGAACAATACCGAAAAAAGGCCAAGCAGCTGAACCAGGTTTTAATGGAGTTGCACCCGGTAGTGGTGAAATCAATATTCCCCCCGTTTCTGTTTGCCACCACGTATCCACAATAGGGCATTTCGCATTACCCACTACATTGTAATACCACTCCCAAACATCCGGGTTAATAGGCTCACCTACGGTTCCTAATAGTTTAAGGCTTTTTCGACTTGTCTTATTAACCCACTTATCTCCCTCATGACGTAAAGCACGAATAGCTGTCGGTGCTGTATAAAAAATATTAACTTTGTATTTATCAATTATTTCCCAATAACGAGAAAAATTTGGGTAGTTAGGCACACCTTCAAACAAAAGAGTTGTACCACCGTTTGCTAATGGCCCATAGAGAAGATAAGAATGACCAGTAATCCAACCCAGATCGGCTGTGCACCAATAGATATCCCCATCATGAAAATCGAAAATATATTTGAAACTCATTGTTACATATACCATATAGCCAGCGATGGTGTGCAGCACACCTTTTGGATTTCCTGTTGAACCCGATGTGTAAAGAATAAAAAGCGGATCATTTGCATCCATTTTTTTTGGCGGACATTTAGCATCCACTCCCATCATTGCCTCGTGATACCAAATATCACGTTTTCTATGCATTGTTATTGGGTTACCAGTGCGTTTCACTACAATCACTTTATGTACTTTCGGACATTTTTTAATTGCAATATCAACATTTTTTTTCAATGGAATATATTTACCACCGCGGATGCTTTCATCTGCTGTGATGACGAGCCGACACTCTGCATCAAGGATACGCGTTTTAAGTGATTCCGGAGAAAAGCCACCAAACACCACTGAATGTATAGCGCCTATACGAGCACAGGCAAGCATAGAAATAATTATTTCAGGAATCATTGGTAAATAAATACAAACTCTATCGCCTTTTTTGATTCCATGATCTTTCAATACATTCGCAAATCGGCAAATTTTGTCATAAAGTTCGCCATATGTAATTGTTTTTGAATCGTTTGGGTTGTCGCCTTGCCAAATAATGGCTATTTGATTTGTACGAGTTTCCAGGTGACGATCAACACAGTTATAACACGCATTTAATTTACCTCCTACAAACCAACGCATATTAAGTTTCTTTAGGCTACCAGTCGATATTTTTTTCCAGGGAGAAAACCAACTAATAAACTTTTTGGCTTGTGTAGCCCAGAAGTGACCTGGTTTTTTGATTGATTGTCGATATAATGTTTTATACTGTTTAAGGTTAATATTAGAGTGTTTTAAAAAATCGGGAGGAATTTTGTAAGATTTAATCTTGATATTTTTATTCATAAAATAATCCTGTCTAAAGTGTAAGGCCTGCTAAAATTGTAAGACTAATAGATTTGTCATCAGATGCTAATCGGTATAAAGCGTTTAATAAGTCTATTGGTTTACCAAGACCCAATGGAACACCAATTATTATTGTCTTTTCCACGCGGGCTAAAATATTTTTAGCATTAACTAATTTTGCATATGACAAGATGCCTACCATTGGGGATTATGTTTACCAGCATGGCGGGCTCTAATACTTGCTGCGGCCTTCAGTCTACTCTTGGAGTGTGCAATGACCATCCACCTTCCTTTTTCATTTTTTAAGATAGGCCAACCTTTTGTTTTGGTTTTTCGTCCAATCTTATATGGCATGCACCCTCCTATTGAGTATCGTTAAAAAACTATTAAACAATTGTTTAATAGTTTAAATTATATAGGTTTTTTAGGAACTTTAGCGCCTTTCTCTCTAGCCTTTGACAAGCCAATCGCTATTGCTTGTTCACGGCTTTTGACTTTTTTAAGCGTTGGACCACTATGCGCAGTTCCTTGTTTAAAACGATGCACTTCTTTTTTTACTTCTTTTTGCGAAACCTTGCCATATTTACTTGCCATCGCGATCTCCCTTTATTAGTAATCAACAAAACACGCATGTGACTAGACTATATGTTAGCCAAGTGCTTTCATATCATATTAGTGTATTATGAAAGCACTGGAGCGAAAATATAATTACTTACTCCAACCATTTTCCTTTAACGATATCTTGATTAACTTGCATGAGTATTCTCCTGAAGTTAATGCTATTAATCAGTCGTGATCATGATGGCCTTGATTTTTCCACTCTTGCCATTCTTTATGATGATGTTTGTGCCAATGTTTCCACTCCTCATCATGGTGCACACGCCAATCATTACTTTGCCACTGTTCTGGAGTGATTTGTACAATGACTTGAGAAAATGATTGCATTACCCACAATATGGCAACAACAAATCCTGAAATTAACATTGATTTTTTTAGCATACATCCTCCTTATTAAAATTGGGTTAATCATCCATACGAACATTACAAACAATATTTCTATTGTGCTTTGCCAGGTGCAACACCGCCTACAATACCACCAGCTGCCACTCCACTATCATTTTTTTTGAAAATAGAACATGCGGTAAGCACCGTAAACATAAGAAGCATAGAACAGATTATGACAATAATTTTCATAGTATACTCCCATTTGTAATTGTTGTTTCTTGCTATCCACCAAGTTTTTGCAATAACTTCCTTATAGACTGTAAATTTTCCGGGCTTAGAAGCTCCTTTACTGAATAACTAATTTGATGAAAATTCTCATTTAGTTGATGAAATCCGTCACTTATTTGAGTTAATGTTGTATCTAACCGAACAATAATGGACGGCGTTGTAGGAATGACAGGATAAGGTTCATTATCTTTTTTAGTCAATTGACGTTTATCAGTGCCTTTATCTTCAAGTAAGATAAATGCCTCTCCCGATAACGCTCCTCTTAAAGCTAACTTTGCTTTTGTACCAACCGTGATTGGTGTGCTATTTTTAACTTTTAACCGTAATTCGACAAGTTGTGGATTATCTTTATTTATCATAAGGTCATCTATTGTACCAACCTCAACCCCATTAAATTCAACGGGACCATCTTTGTTTAATCCAGTAACTGATTCTTTCATGAGAACAGTGTAATAATTGTATTTTTCAGTTGTAAAGCCTGCTGATAACCAAATGACACTGAAAATGATAAGCGCTAACATGAATAATACAAATGTTCCTGCAAGCGTGTAACGGACATTAGTTTCCATAATATTCACTCACTATGTTTGTTTTTAACTGCGCGTCCCCGCGGCCCATTAAAAAATTTTTGAATTGATGCGTCTGAATGATGGATAAGATTCTCGATTTTATCGACACAAAGTACCTTTTCTTTGTCTAGGAATGCAACGCGGTCGGTGACTCGCCATAAAGTATCTAAATCATGTGTAATAATGATAATAGTTAATCCCATCAAAGACTGTAAACTTAATATAAGCTCATCTAGTTCAGCTGCACTATCAGGATCTAGTCCAGTGGTAGGCTCATCAAGAAAAAGTATTTCCGGGTCTAAAACAATTGCTCGTGCTAATGCTGCACGTTTTTCCATCCCACCACTTAACTCGGAAGGAAATTTGTTTGCTGAATCAATTTCTAAACCAACAGCTAGCATTCTTTGTATAGCTAGCTCTCTAATCATTTCTTCATCGAGATTGCTTCTCTCACGCAATGGAAATGATATATTTTCTAAAACTGTCAATGAACTAAACAAAGCATTTTCCTGGAATAAAACACCCCACCGTTTTTGAACTTCTAGTAACTTCTCAGGAGTGGCATTCATTAATTCTTTTCCAAATACATGAATGGAACCTGAGTTAGGTCGTTGTAACATTAATATTTCTCGCATCAATGTCGTTTTCCCAGTACCGCTCGCACCGACAATACCAATAATCTCGCCCTTTTTGATAGAAAGATTTAAATGATTATGGATCAATTTATCACCTAAACTAATTTTTAAGTTTTTGATTTCTATAATTGTGTTGTGTGTATTCATAATTTATAATTACTCAAAAGGATGGAAAAAATACCATCGACAATAATAATAAAGAAAATTGCTAAAACAACACTTCGCGTTGTATGCATAGCAACACTTTCAGAGCTTCCGTGTACTTTAACACCTTGAAAACAACCAATACTTGCAATAATCAATGCAAACACGGGGGCTTTGCCTAAGCCAATAAATAGTGCGCGTAATGGTATTTCATGTCCAAAACGTATGATAAACTCGTGCGGTGTAATGCCAAGCACATTTTTGGCCATTAACATACCGCCTAGCACGCCAAAAACATCAGCCCATATAGTGAGTAGAGGCAAGACAATAAAAACACCAATCAATCTTGGTAATAATAATAATTCTTCAGAGGTAATTCCCATGGTATTAATTGCATCAAGTTCACGATTAATTTTCATCAAACCGAGTTGCGCAGTTATTGCGGAGCCAGTTCTTCCAGCAATTATAATTGCAGTAAGTAATGGTCCAAATTCACGTAAAATGGAAAAGCCAATCAAGTTAACTATAAAAACATTTGCGCCATATTGGCGCAATTCATTACCCATCTGGTAGGAGATAACGACACCAATCATAAATGATAATAAAGTAATAATAGGTAAAGCAGATGTGCCAGCCGTATTGATTACGCTGGCAACAGTATTCCATCGCCATGAGGTTGGATTATGTAAAATCCGCAGACTTTCAAAAAATAATCTTCCAATAAAATTAATATATTCATAAAATTCTTGCAATTGCAGAAGAAAGACTTTTCCTAATCCTTGCAGCCATGGGAGTTCTTTATTTTCAGGAATATCATCATGTGATTTTTGTTTTTCTGAAAACGCTAAAAGTTTTTTATTTATTTCTGAAAAACTTTCAAAATGAATTTTTAATTTTTTATCAGGCAGTTTTGTTACCCAATTTGTGAGAAAGAAAGCTCCAGCGCTATCCATTTTAGTGATAGCCTTTCCATCGATAGAAATATTTCCTATCTTCGGCCAGGTTATGCTATCAAAGACTTTCTTAATTTCAGCAAGGTTTGAGATATTCCATTCACCATGGCAAGTTAATTCGCGTGTTTCTGAATCAAATGTAATAAAGTTATGTTTGGTCATGGCCATCGCAACTTTGAGATTTTCATTGAAAACATCTGATAAGCTATTAGTTTACCTCATTATGAATATGAATTCTGTCAGGTGGAATTACTATACATATTAAGGGTAAATACGCGATCCTGAGTGATGTGCTGCTGCTAATTGACTTGCATACCAGGTAATTTTTCTGGTAATGCGATTATATTGGCCGAAAAAAGCAGCGCTGCTTGGAACATGGCAGCCACCAGCTGTAATTAATTATTAATCACCCGTCAATATCTTCTGTTTTCAATAATGAGCTTGTCATACCATGGCTCAATCGAGCAATTTTTCTCATTTAATACACTTCCAGTTAGGTTGAGTGAAAGATTATCATTGTTACTATAGAAAAATAATACGCTAGTTAATCTGCTGTTAGAAAAATTACCGTTATATGTATAAATTTAATGATTGATTATTCAATAAGTTGATTGGTAACAGACGCTGCTTATCCGATATCATAACTTGTCTTGATCATCTGGCTTAACATTCGATGCTCTGTTTAGAACAGCCAAATATTTCGCTCGACTTGCCTTTTTTCCGCGAGATCCTAAATAGTCAAATGTTTCCAATGCAGCAATTTTCTCAGCCAAGGCCAGCATGATTAATTGGTTAATAGAAATATGCTCCTTCTTTGCTAATACTTTTGCGACCTTGTGGAGTGAGTCTGGCAATCTTAAACTAAGTGCGCTCATGATATTTCTCCTATTAAAGTTATATTAAATTGACGTGCAGCTTTGAAATCAGCAATATTAAATGTAATGATATAGGCTGCATTAGCTGCTACAGCCAATTCAAGAAGCATGTCGTCACTCGGGTCTGATAATGTCGGTCGCCATAAAAAATATACTTTTGTATGCTCTGAGACCTTGCAGTAGAAATTTATTCGTTCCCAATAGAGTCATTAGTTTGTTAGACGCTCCGCTTTTAGAACGAAGGGCAGACAAGACTACATTTGTATCGATAATAACTCTAATAATTTTTTTCATATTGGTATTATATATGATACCATACTAAATGCAATTAAATTAGCAAGCTATACCCTGGGCATGCTTTTTGTGTCCAGGCTACACCATACATGCTGACATATGGGGGCGAATTGTTATGTTTAGGCTCCAACCGGGCTTTGTCAAAGACATATTTTTAATGCCCTGTACACTTTTTAGAGCTTTATATTCTCAGCGTTTTCGCCCGCATTTCTTCAATATCTAGTTCATCTGAAAGCCGATGGAAAACTTCATCACGTATTTCACCTGTCTTTCTTAGAGTTATCAGGGTTTTTCTTTCGCTTTCAATGGAGGCATACATCAATTTTGTTAATGCCGAATGTTCATCAGATAAAGTAGAGTAAGGGGCGCTTTCTAATTGTGTTTTTATTACTTTATGCCTGCGATCAATTTGTTTAAGAAAATCCTTCGTTACCGTTTCAGGAATTTTTTCTTTCACTGATAACTCTTTAATATACTCAACAGAATTTTCTAAGGAGTAAATCCTTGCAATGGCCTCTTGTTTCAATTCATCTTCTTCATCCAGTAATTTTAATAAATGCAAAATAATAGGGAGGGTTAATGTAGGAACGATTAGCGTAATCACAATGACACTATAGGTAATAAAAAGAATTAAATCCCGGTGCGGAAAAGCCATTCCTGTTGAAGTTAGATAAGGGATAGATAAAGCAGCTGCTAATGAAACGATACCGCGCACGCCAGACCAGCTTAATACAAAAAGCGTTTTCCAAGATGGCATGGGGTCTTTGCGCGCTATCGATGGAAAAAATAAGCGGGGTAGATAGGCCATCGGAAACACCCAGATGATGCGTGCTAATATAACCACTATGCTAATCAATAAGGCATAATAAATGAGCATGCTAGTTGAATGAAATTGTAAGTTTTTTAAAATCATCGGCAATTCAAGCCCAATGAGAGTAAAGACGAGACCATTAATGACGAAGAGAGTCGTATTCCAACTTGCATTGGCATTAATTCGCATTTGTGATGATGCAATCTCTGGAATTCGTCTGCCATAATAAAGACCACCTACCACCGTTGCAATAACGCCTGAGACTCCCAAGGATTCGCCTACAAGATAGCAGGCAAATGCAGTAATAAAAGTAAGAGTGGTTTCTGCTGTCACAAAATGAATCTTTGGTAATATATAAACTGAGATTGCACTTATCATTAGCCCTAATACAATGCCACCCGTTGTGATTAAAATAAAATGAAAGGCTACATGAGGAAATGAAAATGATCCGCCTAAAATAGCAGCCAGTGAAATACGAAACAGCATTAACGCTGTTGCGTCATTTAGCATGCTTTCCCCTTCTAATATGGAAATCAACCGACGAGGCGCACCAAGTTTTTTTATAATGCTGGTGGCAGAGGAGGCATCTGTAGGCGAAACAATTGCCCCGAGTAAAAAACTTTCCGCCCAAGTAAATTCTGGCAGCACTATTTTGGCAATGACAGCAACAAGGCTCATTGTGAAAATCACCAACCCAAATGCAAGCAAGCTAATAGGCCGAAAATTAAATTTAAAATCTCGCCAAGAAGTGAAATATGCGGCATAAAATAAAATGGGTGGTAAAAATAAATTGAAAACGATAAACGGGTTAAGCTGAAAAGTAGGCAACCATGGACTCAAACTTAGAATACAGCTACCTATAACCAAAAATATTTCAAAAGGCACATGAAAACGCGCTGATATCGGAACGGAGAGAATAGCGAACAATAAAATAAAAATGGCAGGTTCGATAAAGGTCAAAAAGCCGCTCCCTATATATGATCGAGCCCGTACGAAATGTTTTACATTTTATACGGGCTACATTTTTTACGAAATTTGACTAATTAACTTAATCGTTTGTTCTTCACTAAATGCGCGTAGTGTTTCAGCTTGCACGTTTCCTAGTGATCCTATTTGCAATGATATTTTTGCTATCGTTTCATCATCTGGCGCCTCGGCAATACAAACAGTGTCGTACTGACCAAGTACTGCATATAATGTTTTAACTTTTGCACCGTTTTGTTCAAATAACTTTTTTGTATCCGTGATTCTTTTGGGCGCATCTTTGATGTTTTGCAGGCCTTTAGAAGTATAACGAAATAGCATGAGATATTCAGGCATCGTAAAATCCTTTTTATTAGCGTAAATGGAAGTTCATTTTATCTAAGTTTGTTTCGATTGGCTACTATTTGTCCTGGACATGGAAAATGTCATTAATATTGCAGTAGAAACACATTGATAAGTTAGAAACCATCAAAAACGCCCAAATATGGTATAATTATGTAGAACAATAAATGTGTTAGAAAACTCACTCTACTTCATTATTAACAAGCTTTACTCAACCTTTAATAAAAACACAAAAATATGGGGGTTCTTATGAAAAGCAAATTCTTAACACTCACGTTATCTCTAGTCATTGCAATGGGCGCAACTCTCATTGCCGAATCTGCAGATGCCTATGTTTATTATAGATACAATCACTATCGAGATGGTTATGTTACTTATCACCACAATGGGTATTACGGTAATCGAGTATGCCGAACGATAAATGGACATTGGAGACATGGATACTGGGTCTCAGCACATCAAGAATGCTGGTACCGTTGATAAAAACATAGCTGTTTGGAGTTTGTCTGACAAAAAAACTGCAACGCCCGTTATATCGGGCGTTTGCATTTTTTATTAAATTATTAGCCGCGACCTATATGCATAATAAGCGATATAACAAATAATATTAAAAAAACAATGAAGAGTATTTTTGCAATACCTGCTGCTTGCGCTGCTATACCAGTAAAACCAAACACAGCCGCAATAATGGCAACGATGAGAAATAACAAAACCCAATTCAACATGACTTAATTCCTTTTAAATTCATCCTGCTTAACACTAACACAGGTATCCCATCATGACTAGTGGGGTGCTGATCGTTTTGATCTTTTTCTTTCAACAACGTTCGATTGTTGCTCATTGCCATTGGTTTCAAGCGGACGTTTGCGCTCGTTAAATAAACCTAATCTATTATTGATAAGCGCATCTGCGTAATCAAATAAAACCCTAGGGGCTAAAAGAAGATTAGTATCACTGGCTTTTGCTTTAATATATAAATCCGATAATTTTTGCGATTGTTCTGGTTCCAATCCCTTAGTTTCAAGAATTTGTGATAACTCATGCACTGGATAGTTATTTAATTTAAATATTAAAAAACGATTTAAAAATGCTTCGGATAAAGCTTTACGTCCTGGAAAAGCAGCGCCGTTTCTCGTCGCCCAAACCATGCAGCCAGGATTTTCCGCTTTCTTACCTTGTAAATCATAGCCGCTCATCCATTGATTTATTTCCTTTTCTAAATCAAGTGTGTCAATTTCCTCAATGACAATATCCGCGCCTGCATGTAATGCCTTATGACCAACAGAAATCATTTTTTCCTTAGAAGCGGGAGTAATCTTATAATAGTCCCTAATTCCTTCACCTGCTAAAAATGAAGTAATCATTTTGCTTTTACCAACTCCAGATGGGCCTTCTAACAATATCCCTTGTATGCCATGATAAAAATTCTTGTTAGATAAATAGCGACGTATCTGATAAAGCTGTTTCAAACCGCTGATAATAGGCTCCAAGGACGGTGTCATTATAATTGGATATCCTGCCACATCGGTTTTTTTAATGCTTGGTTCTAATATGCCGTAAAACTGGTAAAGTTTTTCAAATAATTCGTGTCTATTTGGCATAGTTGACACTTGATCGGCCACAGCCTGGTACAAGAATTGCGTATAAACAGGGCTATTTTCCCAGTTCAGCCATTCATACATTGGGTCATTAAGACGCCTATCGTCATAACACGTATCTACTATATTATTTTCAACTAGATATAAAAACCGCAAACATAATAACCGTAAGTCCCTTGCTGTAACGGTAAGACCATTAGAGTTTTTCTTAATTAGTTGGTATGCGTTCAAAATTTTTTCAGAAATATCATTAAGATAAGGAGATATATCCGTTCGTTCAATCATTTGCAAAACGGGAGAAATTATTCTTTCTTTTAAATATCGGTTGTTAAACTCACCAAAACGAACGATATTCCCATGCCGTTTAAAAAAATTATTCTCATTTCTTCCTTTATAATTTGAAAAATTGCCAGCGCATATTACATAATGATTTTGCAGTGCTGAAAATTCTGAATTTTTTAAGATACCCGCATCGCGATCAAACAACCCTTCTAAACTATCAAATAGATAATCTTCTTCCAGATTAGCTTCATCAATAAATAAAATATTGGCAACTGAATGCTTAGAGTGACGCCAATCATCCACTTTGTCAAAGCCTACAAAAATGGCAGCATTGGAAAATGCATTGAGGATGAAATTGCTTTTTCCCACTCCGGTTTCTCCCGCAACAAACACATAATGGGAGGTCGCTAAACGTTTCATTAATTTATTTTTACGTTTAATGTCAAATTGTTCCGGGCTCAGGGATTCATCAATTTTTGTAATATCATTCTCTCGCTGTAGTGAAAAAGATTTCAATACATTTTTTGAAACGTGATTAATAATATCAACATACATGGTCTTAAGCTGAATATAGCTAAATGAGTGGTTAGCAGTGAGTTCATCTAATTTGTTTAGTGCCTGAGTATTACTTGAAAGTGATGTAAGCTGCAGTAGCATTTGCTCTTTTGAAATAGTGCAATGATAAGTTGATCTCAATAGCGGAAAAGGATTTCGTTTATCCGAAACTATAATAATTCGGACATCGTTGGGTATGAAATAGACACCGCCATTGACCCACAAGTAAGGAGTGGGCAAGGACAAGGATTCAAGCTGTTTAAAAAACTTATCAGAAAATAACCCTTTGAGTATCACTTTCTTTTTGGTCTCTAAACCGTGCAATAAGGAGCCTCTGATGTACTCAAAATCAAACTTGTTATTTGGATCACGATTTCGCAATGTGTCTACACAATCGGATGATGATGCATCTCGTCCTATATGCAAAACATGATAGTTTCCAGCTGCATTGAGTCTATCCGTCACATAATCAATATCATTTGTTTGTATAAATGCTACTGGCTGCACAGTACTTTCTAACTGGCAAGGATCAGAAAGAACAGTTAGCATTGTTGTATGATCAGTAACGGAGATTTTTGTTTTCATTGCTACCGGCAACACAGCTTGCGGCCCATAAATAATCCCGAGGCTTACTCTATAAGTGTCAGCCAAATTTAAAATAGTCGCCCAATACTCAATACTTAATTCGTCATTGTAATAAACTTGAATTGAGGTTCCGCGTGATTGCTCGATAATGCCAGGACTGGTATTAGAATCCACACCATCATGATGGTATGTCGTTTCAAATAGATAATAAGTTTGTGTGTTTAATGCATAAACAAAGGATGAACCACTCAAATTTGCTGTATAAATCAAATCTTCATTGAGCTTAATGTCAGAATGGTGAGTAGTAATTTGAAAATTGGCAGGAAGTTTATATATTCTTCCTTGAAAAGTAAAACTGCCTTTTGCATTAATTTGTTGTTTACACAATTCAAATGACAGCGAATCGATGGGGGGATTGGCTACATTCAACCCAACACGCATCTCATTGCTGGCTTGTATAAGCGCCCCGGGCTTCTCAAAAAATCGTTTACGCTTCATCTCAAGCTTACCAAAGAGTTTTTCTTCCCATTCATCAGAATGATAACAATTAACAGTCGCTACATCTTCCACATCCATTGCATCTACACGATCATTATTTTCCGACATAACCACTAACTCAGAACGCCCAGTGACATCATATATTTCTTGATGCCTAGAGTTATAATCTTCCCTCACGCGTTTCCTGCGAGATTGATGTAATATATTAATAACAATAACACCATTTTTAATCGCAATATCGCCTAACATCCTATCATCACTAATAATCGAATTGAGTCCCACATGATTGGATTTATATTTACTCCAATCAAACACGATAACATCGCCTTTTTTCGCATTTTTAAGAAATAAATTTAATTCGCTATCTACAATTAAGTGTTGGCCGTCTTGTTCTATAAAAATATCATCTGCAGTCGCATCATCGAGATGTTTCACATAATGGAAATTAAAGTTCTCCGTCTTACTTAACTTTAAGAAAGCGTTATTCAACGCTAATTCAAACCGTGTTTGATCAAACAGAAGTAGGAAATTTGGTGTTTTATAGCGGGAAGATCGACCCATCATATGTTGAATCAATTCAACCATACTATTAACGTGGTCGACTTTGTTAATTTTTAAGAATGGATTATCTTGTTTATTTTCTTCAATCGTATTTTCTTTTGATAACTCCACTTTATTTTCAATCATTTGATTCAATACTTCATCATTAGTCTTTAATGAATCAAATGGCTTTATTTGCAGGTTCGACGGATATCCACCTAAATTGAATCCATACCATATTCCATTATGCTGAACTTCAATAAAAGCATGACATTGATTAAAATTGGCTCGCAAAGGGATATCAATTCTACCCTTCCAATACAATGCGCCATAAGTACGATGCCTACATGATCCCACGCGTTGGGAAACTATAGCCTTGAGAACCTCCTCAGGGCGTGATTGTTGATTTACACCCTTTAAACTACCCTCACCAAAGCCTAGAAAATAATTTAAAAAATTCAGGAAATTGGGATTTGTTTTTAACAATTCTTCTGCATCAAATGTTGCAATAAATAAAATATAATCAATTTGAATTTCTCTCGCTTTTTCACCGTCTTTTAGTGAGACATACCATAAATTATTTTCATTGCAATAAGTAAGCTGTATCGGGTCTTTCGATCCGTAATCAATTAATTCTTCGTTTGCACTTAAAGATGGAAGCGAGTAATACATTTTTGGTTTGACAAAACAAGGATATTTTCCTAAAAAGTGGTTGAGTGAGTTTTTATAATTATTATCGTACATCGATTTGATTTCAGCTGCTTCTTTATTTGGAACATCCTTAGGCACATCTTTTTCAGAAAAATTAGGTTGAATTAGTTTACATGCAATCTTGCCATTGACATTATATATCCCGCTCGAAACTCCACGTCTATACTTACTTGGATGCGGATAGTCAGTGTTTGGCTTTGTTTCAAAATAAGTGTTTACATTAACCGTTGGATTTTCGCTAACGGTGGCGCCATCAATTTCTATATCATTTACTTCTTGTTCTTTGTCATTATTAGACCAGCGCCAATTGTTGCCATCCCATTCTTGAGAATTTCTCATTTCTAACTTGATTATATTGCGATCGATGAGCTTTGTTAGTATCTCAAAAGATCCTCCTTCAATCATAGTTGAAAAAAGTGCAATTTTATATTTTCCACTCCACAGCGGCGATGATAAATCCAATAAACCATGTATATCACATCCAACAAGTTGCACTTCCTGAATATTTGGATTATTTATCACAAATTTTTCCAAAGAAGAAAAATCTGCTATAAAGTGCTTTAGAATCACTTTCTTTAGGAATGGAAATGCGCCCATGGACTTATATGATAAAATCTTACCGCATTTCATAACACTAAGTGTTTTTATGTTATGACATAGTGGCAAAATATCATTTACATTTTCTTCTGTCATGTTATGCATTTCAAAATTTTCTACATTTTTCCACGCATTTGATGTATATAATGGATGGTAATAAAGAGTTTCAACCGCATCCATTTTCAACACCGCTGGTGCCAATCCTAACAAATCACTTCTATTATCTAATACTCCTTTCAAAAATAATCTTTGAAGTTTTTTAGGCTTGATTTTTAAATCTATCGACCCCTTTAAATCAATCACCTCGAGCTTCGAAGAGTCTAATTTAAATTTCAGGAGGCCATTGCGACTAAATCGACGACCAGACATTACTAACCTTTCAAGCTGCTGTCCTGAATATTGTAAATCTATTGGTGGTTCAGATGCGTTAAAAACCCCTTCGGCTTGGATAATAATTAACTCTCTTAAACTCGGCGACGCTGACAACAATGCCTGAATTCCAGCAAGGGCATCTTCCCCGCATTCTACCCACTCCAGTCTCAGTTTGCTTAGCACATTAAACGTTGGCAGTGGATTCCCACTCCATATGCCAGATAATTTATTTATTTTCACACTTAGGTTCGTGAGATTCGGTGTTTTACTCAGAATTTTCTCGAGCGATTGACAAGATATTTCTTTTACTCGAAGTGTCAATTTTCTTAGGTTCCGCCACTCCTTCCCAATATCCAGATCGTTTATATTTAGATTACAACACGCTAGTTGCAGGCTAAGATTATTCAATTGCTTGCTTTCTGATATCAGGTTAAATAAATGTGAATGAAGCTCTAAAGAGCAATGAACGCCACCAATCAGAAATTTGAATTTTTCTAAGCTAGGCACCTTTCCAATCAGTGCTGATATAAGATTTTTTTCTGCGTTTTCATCACCTAAATTAATTTGAATACGCGTGATCTTCGTCGGAATAGTTAATTGGATACATTTTGAATCGGCGGCTTCTGCTGTGTTTACACCCCCAAATAATTTTACATTTTCTAAATTTGTGCAATTATTTAAAAATGACAATATCCCATCTAATTGAATGGTTGAATTGACGCTAAGTTCTTTTAATTTTTCAAATCTCAAGTTAGGTTCAAATGCTATGAATTGAGTATCTTTTCCTTGTATATACAAACATTCCAACTCTTCTAATTTTTTACTTACAAATTCTAAAGTGTCATCCATATCAACACGTCGAAGACTTAAACCGATACTTCTTAACCGTGATTTAGTTGGCTGTCGTGATAAAATCATCTCTAAATATTCTTTATACATTACTATGTCATTCAGCTGGCTCACATTCCCACATTCAGCAGTCGACAGCAAATACTCAGAGCTTGGCCCGAGCCCAGTAAGTTTTTTTTCAAAATTTTCATTATTTATTTTGAGATATTCTTCAATCACCTCTCTCGTCACATCAAGATCAAGATATTCAATCTGCTTGAAATACTGAGGAATCCATGATAAACCGCCTTCATGCTCCTCGCTGCCTACAATTCCAATTTTATAGTCATCAATCGTTTTTAAAATTTCATGTTT
>Ga0206988_1072_pt1 | contig 23531 bp, 14 predicted proteins | sample Alteio_BWMinCont_12_FD_153263 | JGI IMG/M metagenome (GOLD analysis project Ga0206988, IMG submission 153263) | Enriched cells from forest soil in Barre Woods Harvard Forest LTER site, Petersham, Massachusetts, United States -... | ecosystem: Environmental > Terrestrial > Soil > Temperate forest >... | reverse complement strand
CCTTCTGAGTTTTTCTCTGCAGAGATAATCTCATTTTTTTGTTCTCGGAAGTTGAAAAAAACACAAAAGGTGATTTCAACGTCCCCCTCTCCCGCCCTCAGGGGTTTGGAAAAAAACCGAAAGTGGTTGCGGGAGAGGGTTGGGGTGAGGGCAAGAAGGCGGGCAAGAAGACGGGCAAGAGGGCGATATTAATACTTCTCCCCCGCACAAATCCCATCAATAGGATTTGCTTCTTTTAACCGCAAAATAAGCAGCTCGATGGCTCTGCCCAGCTCATCATTCGCATTCGCTATTATCTGTTCTTCTTTGTCAGTATGATCTTCAACATACGTGGCAAAATCGATGATATTTCCCTTTGTCATAACCTATCCTTGGGTTAAACTGTCGGACTTTATAAAATCTATATAAATTCTGACCAGAGCGCTATCAGCCTATGCCTATACGAGTGATGGCAAAAGGCTTACAAAACTCCAAAAACGACAAACTATGCAATTATCTGATTTTAATTTTAAGCTTCCCCCTGAGCTGATTGCCAAATACCCATTGGCAACACGCAGCGCGAGCCGTTTATTGAGTCTAGGGCAAGACGGGGTGGCACAATCAGGGCAATTTACCGATATCCTGGATTTGATAGAACCCGGTGATTTGCTGGTGTTTAATGATACTAAAGTAATCCCCGCCAGGCTCTTTGGGCAAAAGACCACAGGCGGGAAGCTTGAGCTATTAGTAGAACGCGTATTAGATGATCAGCGCATACTTGCCCAAGTGCATGTCAGTAAGCCCCCACGAGCGGGTGACAAATTATTATTTCCCAAGAATATTGAACTTGAGGTACTCGGACGCGAACAGCAATTCTTTGAGTTGCGCTATAACGGCAACGACCAAACCGTGCTGGAAGTGATTGAAGCAATAGGCCAAATACCCTTACCGCCTTATATGCATCGCGCGCCTGATGCGAGCGATATAGAACGTTATCAGACTGTCTATGCGGCGCACAAAGGTTCAGTGGCCGCCCCCACCGCAGGCTTACATTTTGACGAAAATTTATTAGCGCGGTTGCGTGAAAAAGAAGTCGATATGGCTTATCTGACCTTGCATATCGGCGCGGGAACTTTTTTACCTGTGCGTGTTGCAGAGTTGCATCAGCACAAAATGCATGCAGAATATTTTGAGGTATCCGCCACTGTTTGTGAAAAAATAAAGGCCGCCAAAGCGCGCGGTAAACGCGTGATTGCAGTGGGCACCACCAGCTTGCGCGCACTCGAATCGGCAAGCCAGCAGGGGATGATTGAGCCTTTCTGTGGCGAAACATCTATTTTTATCTATCCGGGTTACACCTTTAAATGTGTCGATGCGCTAATCACCAATTTTCATTTGCCCAATACGACGTTACTGATGCTGGTATGTGCCTTTGCTGGCTACGAACCGGTGATGCAGGCTTATCGGTATGCGGTGGCAAACCAGTATCGGTTTTTTAGTTATGGGGATGCAATGTGGGTGGAGTGTAGAGCAGAAACCGCATATAATCCTCCCACTTCGTCTAGTCCAATAAAAGGTTGCGATCCATGATTGAACAAATTATGAATATTTTTGTGTCAAACGCGTATGCCGATCCTCTCACCGGTGGAACTCAACAAGGTGGTGGTCTCTCTTTTGTCATGATGTTCGTTATCTTTTTCGTATTTATTTATTTTGCTATCTGGCGTCCGCAAAGCAAACGCGCAAAAGAACAACAAACCCTGATGACTTCCTTGGCCAAAGGGGATGAAGTCATCACTGCAGGTGGCATATTAGGACGGATCAATAAATTAACGGACCAATACGTTATTATTTCTATCGCTAATAATGCAGATATTGTTTTACAAAAATCATCAATCGTCAGTGTGTTACCAAAAGGAACGCTCAAATCTATCGAATAAGGATGTGGTCGCATGGCTCTGCAAATCAATCATTATCCATTTTGGAAATATATACTCATCCTCATTGTTATTACGGCGGCTTTTCTTTATGCGGCGCCGAACTTGTATGGGGAATATTCCGCCGTACAAATTGTCGGTGCTAATGCAACTGTTGTTGATAACACTGTCCTAGAAAAGGCAAGCAATGCCTTGCTTGTTGCTGGTGTTCCTTTTCAAGATGTGCAATTCCAAAACCAAGCGTTATTGTTTCGTTTTAATTCCACTGATTCTCAATTAAAAGCCAAAGAAATTATTCAGCAAACATTGGGCGATAATTACTTAGTCGCGCTTAATCTAGCGCCTGCCACACCTGATTGGCTGAAATCATTTAGCGCTGCACCTATGAAATTAGGTCTTGATTTACGCGGCGGCGTGCACTTTTTGTATCAGGTGGATGTAGACGCTGTTTTAAAGCAGCGCGTGGAAGGCGATTTGCGCGGCATTGGCCAAGCGCTGCGTGATGAACACATTCGCTATTCTGGTATTACACGTAAATCAGATAATGACATATTACTGCAATTTCGCACGCAGGATGCATTGAATGATGCGTACAATTTTGTGAGACGCAACTACCAAGAATTTTTATGGGAAAAACAAACAGTCAATAATGAGCTGAGCTTACAAGGCACCTTGTTGCCTGCCGCCATGTTTGCAGCGCGCCAAGAAACCTTGGACCAAGCAATGAATACCTTGCGTAACCGAGTGAATGAATTAGGTGTGTCAGAAGCGGTGGTGCAGCAACAAGGCGAAAGCCGTGTCTCCATTGATTTGCCTGGCATTCAAGATACAGCCGAAGCTAAAAATATTATTGGAAAAACCGCCACCCTTGAATTTCGCATGGTTGATACCGAACATGATGCGAGTTCGATGGCAAGAGATGGAACGGCACCCGTAGATTCCCGTTTTTATAGTTACCATGATCAACCTGTATTATTGAAAAACCAAATCATCTTACGTGGTTCGTCCATTGTGTCTGCCGTGTCAGGCTTTGGTGATAATGGCATGCCTAATGTGTCTGTGCGCTTAGGCGGAGGCGGCGAGAGTTTATTCTCTAAAACCACACAGGAAAATATAGGCAAGCCGATGTCGGTGGTATTTGTTGAAGTGAAATCCGTGCCCAAAGTAGAAAATGGCAAACAAGTGATTAGCTATCAAACTGAGCGCCGCATTATTAGCATCGCGACCATTCAAAGCCCGTTAGGAAATAATTTTCAAATCACGGGTCTTACTGGCCAAAATGAAGCGCGCACCTTGGCGTTATTGTTACGCGCTGGCGCTTTACCTGCTCCTGTGACCTTAGTCGAAGAGCGCCAAATCGGCCCCACCTTAGGCAAACAAAATATTCACATGGGTGTGCTCTCTGTTGAAGTAGGTATGGGCATTGTGGTGGTTTTCATGGCGCTTTATTACGGACTCATGGGAATATTTGCCGATTTGGCACTCGCCATGAATTTAGTATTGATTGTCGCACTTTTATCGTTGCTGGGTGCGACACTGACATTACCGGGTATTGCAGGTATCGTGCTTACAGTGGGAATGGCGGTGGATGCAAACGTATTAATCTTCGAGCGTATACGCGAGGAATTACGGCGCGGGATGGGTGTGCAAGCGAGTATTCATGCTGGTTATGAGCGCGCATTTGTTACCATTTTAGATGCAAACATTACCACGTTAATTGTGATGTTAATTTTATTTAGTTTAGGATCAGGTGTGGTCAAGGGGCTCGCGATTACCGTAACCGTGGGTTTGATCACGTCTATGTTTACAGCGATTATGGGTACACGCGCACTGGTTAATTTGATTTATGGCGGTCGCGCACTCAAACGTATTTCAATTGGGGTCTGACACATGGAATTTTTTAAACATAATACGCAAATTAATTTTATGGCCCAGCGTAAATGGGCAGCAATGATTTCCATTATCTTGTTTTTGTTTTCGATGGGCGCATTGTTGATGCATGGGTTGAATTGGGGCTTAGATTTCACTGGCGGTACGCAAATTCAATTGAGTTATCCCAAAGCCGCTGATTTAGCCAGCATCCGTGACAAATTAGAAGCGGCAGGTTATCCAGAAGCCGTGGTAATTAGTTATGGCACCTCAAAAGATGTGCTGGTGACTTTGGTTCCTAAAGATAAAACTGTCGCACTGGATAAGGCAATGCAAGAAAAAATGGTGCAAGAAGTGACAGGGGCGTTGCAAGATGCAAAAGTGAATGAGGTGAATTACATCGGCCCACAAGTGGGTAAAGAAATGACGAGTAAAAGTTTGCTTGCCATTTTTTTTGCTTTGATGGGAACGATGGTCTACATCGCTTTTCGTTTTGATATGCGCTTTGCTATTAGTTCTACGGTTGCATTAATTCACGATCCGGTTTTGATTTTGGGCGTGTTTTCTTATTTTAATATTGAATTTAATTTAATTGCGCTGGCGGCGGTGTTGACGGTGATTGGTTACTCACTCAATGACACGATCGTTATTTTTGATCGTGTGCGTGAAAATTTCCGCAAAATGCGTAAATCCGATGCGGTGGACGTGATGAATGTATCCATCAACCAAACATTATCAAGAACCATCATGACATCGGCTGTGACGTTAATTGTGGTGCTTTGTTTATTTTTGCTGGGCGGCAGTTTGCTGCATGGATTTGCATTGGCATTGATGATTGGTATTGTGGTCGGTACCTATTCATCTATTTATGTGGCAGGTTCTTTGACAATTGCGCTTGGATTAACGCGGCATCATTTAATTCCACAATTGAAAGCAGTGGATAATCGTCCATAAAAAGGAATTATAAGCGTGTCACCCCGGAAAACGCCGCTTTTTGGCGTTTGTCCGGGGCCCACGTTGGTATTAAGAGATATTATCTAAAACGACGTTTTTTTGGAGCTGGTTCGTCCGCGTTCTTATCCTTATCCGCAGCACGCTTTTTGCTTATTTCTGCGAAATTTTCGACAAAATTGCTGATAACATTTTCTTCAAAACTTCCATCAAGCATAAATTCTAGACTCTTTTTCGCGTTTTTGTTTCTCAAAGGAGAGTTGTTATCGCTACGCGAACGTGAACTGCTTGGTTTAGGTTTAGTCACTCCGATTTTGGGCGGCGTTGTGCAGGTGGAGGTAGTTGATGGTGTAGTTGGTTCTGCCGTTTTTTCTAGTTTGAAGTGCTTCATTAATTGCGAATCAGTTGATTTGGACGCTCTAGAAAAAGTAAGAGCATGATTGTTAAGGCTCCAATGCTGAAAATCGTGAGGCAGCAACTTGATATCACCTTTATAATTTTCAATTGTTTGGATTTGCTTAGGTAACGCAGCAAATAGGGCAGCGGAGATAACAACGTCATTTGCACAAACAGCAGTGTGTAAGTTTGGCGCGATTCTTTCTAACGCATATAAATCGTTAAGCGTCGTCTGTTGGTTAAGAATCAAAATGATTTCGTCACAGTTTGTCATTTTGTTGTGTCGTAATTGCAGTGTAGGCATGGTGAAACTCCTCTATTTTGAATTAAAAATAATTTGAATTGTTTTGATGGGTGTTTGGTTTTTCAGAAGACGCTAAACGAATGGGAGTCGGTTTAGGCTTGAAAAGTATCGCATTGAATAGCGATGAAATGGGGGGTAATACTTGATTTTGACGGTATCGAATACTACGTTCTGCTTCTAGGCTGTTGATACGAGAAGTCAGTAACGTGTTTTGCATGATAGCCATGTTGAATTGTTGTTGCAATATCCTGTTATGTTTCATCAACTCTCGACACCTTTCTTCTTCTTCTGATGTGTTGCTAGGTGAAGCGATAGGTGTTAACGAGGCAGCGTGCGCTGTCTTCCGTTTCTTTTGTGAATAATCGGTCGCAGCATCGAGTTCTGCGGCTGTTGCATCCCGCTTCTTGGGCTCAGATGGCGTGATTTCGATCAAATTCATCAATTCAGAGAGCATAGTCGGTTTTCTGTCTTGCATGTGGTGGAACCCCCGTTTTTGTGTTTATTAACTTATTGATTTTATTGTTTTTGTTATTTTTATGTACTTTATTAGATCGCATTGTAAACTAAAAAAATCATTAGGTCTATTATTTGTTCATGTAAAATCAGTACTGAAAGCGCGAAATGCTCATTGCCTAAATTCATCCTCTACGTATAATTCTTGCAGAAAATAACGTAACAAAAGGGGTATATATGAAAAAGTTCTTGTTAGGTGTAGCAATGATCGCGGGTGTTTCATCCAGTGTGATGGCATTACCAACTGCCAGTAGCTTTCAAACATCGCCTACTGCATTAAAAGCGACAGCGGGTATGAAAGGTTTAAAAGGGTTATCGTTAGCGCCTACCAATATTGTAATTGTTAATCTGACCTATTCTCTTATTCATTTCAGCGTGCCTAATTCAAATATTGATGAGCCGCTTTATCCAAGCGAATATAATTATATTGCTGATTACTCTGGTGCTTATTTCTTACCAATTAATATCGAAGATTCTTACCATACTATTTTCTGGAGCCAAACGGTTTGTCCGCGCGCTGTGATTATGGTGACTTCACTTTCACCGAGTGGCGTGGGTGTGATGGATGAGCATTGTGGTTGATGTGGGGCGTTGTCTTTTCGTGCTCCCGCAGCCACCGACAAAGTTTTTCCAAACTTCAGAGAGCGGGAGAGGGGGACGTTGAAATCACCTTCTAAGTTTTTCTCAGCAGAGATATTTTCACTTTTTCGTTCCCGGAAGTTAGGAAAAACACAAAAGGTGACTTCAACGTCCCCCTCTCCCGCTCTCTGAAGTTTGGAAAAACTTTGTCGGTGGCTGCGGGAGAGGGTTGGGGTGAGGGCACAAGAGGAGAACCAGAAGTCCATCAATCAGGCGGCGACTTCCTAAAACATTTAACAACCTTCCCAGTCTTATTATCAATCACTTCACCACTGAAATTCTCGAACTTGCCTTGTGCTTTTACTAACATCCAATTATACAACTCATCCGCATCGTCACCGCTTTCATGCGTGATTTCGTCTTTATCTATGTATATTTTCGCAGTATAACGGAATGCCATCACCAAGCTCCTTTGAACTAACTCATCTATATATTATAGGCTAGGATCAAAGGTTTTATTAAAAAGGCTATTTATCATCACATTACAATTTAGCTTCATTGCGGTTTCATGGTCTTAAGTAATTGCCTGATGATGATGGGGTTTGCGGCTACGATATTGCCGGTTTTTAAGTAGTCTTCGCTGCCATTAGGGTCGCAAACAATGCCGCCAGCTTCTTTAATTAAAAGGGCGCCTGCTGCCATGTCCCAAGGTTTTAGGCCCATTTCCCAAAAGCCGTCTAAACGGCCACAGGCAACATAGGCTAAATCTAAGGTAGCCGCCCCGACGCGGCGTATGTCTCCACAAGCAGGTAGCATGGCTTCTAGGATTTTGCCTGGAATGGGGTTTTCTTTATCGGTATGGCGGTAAGCAAAACCTGTCCCGAATAAGCAGTCTTTAATCTGTTTACGGGCGCTTACGCGAATGCGGCGGTCATTTAACTGTGCACCCTGACCACGAGTCGCGGTAAATAATTCTTGGCGTAATGGGTCATAAATGACGCCATGCTCGATTTTATTCTTATAAGAAACAGCAATAGAAACAGCAAAATGCGGGAAACCGTGTATGAAATTGCGGGTACCATCGATGGGGTCAATAATCCATTGATAATCATCGCCTTCCGTGAGGCCGCTTTCTTCACCCAAAATGCTGTGCGAGGGGTACGCTCTCTTAATAATGGATACAATTTCTTGCTCCACGCGCTCGTCTACTTCAGTGACAAAATCATTAGGCTGTTTTTCAGCGATCTTGATGGTATCAAGCCGTTTCATGGCGCGAATGATGATGACGCCAGCAGCACGAGCAGCGTCGATTGCAATGTTCTTAAGAGGTTGTCCCATAGTGTGCACATAATAAGACGAATAGTGGGTGGTGGCTAGGGTTTATTGGAGGTGCTAAGCTACGCACCTTTACGTGAGCCAAGTTGCGCATATGCTAAACAATGTACGTATCGTACTCATCAATACATCGCATCCCGGTAATATAGGGTCTGTAGCAAGGGCGATGAAAACCATGGGATTAAGCGATCTTTATTTGGTCGCGCCGCAGCAATTCCCCCATCAAAAAGCGTATGAAATGTCTTCGAATGCGAGCGATATTTTAGAGGCGGCAACAGTGGTGACCACCGTAGACGAAGCATTGTTGGATTGCACGTTCGTCGTTGGCACCAGTGCGCGCTCGCGCGTGATCCCGTGGCCTATTCTCTCGCCGCGTGCGTTGGCAGAAACGGTAAAGAAGGAAACACTCACCAATCAAGTAGCTATTTTATTTGGGTGTGAACAATCAGGTTTAACAAACGACGAATTACAACGTTGTCATTTTCACGTACAAATTCCTGCAAGTCCTGCATATTCTTCATTAAATATTGCCGCTGCCGTGCAAATTATTGCATATGAATTATATGTGGCCAGTGTGGACCAACCACTGGCGGAGGAGTCGTGGGAATATCGTTTTGCGACGGCGGATGATATGGAAAAATTATTTACGCATCTAGAAGACGTGTTGGTGCAAATTGATTTTTTGAAATTAAGCAATCCACGCAAATTAATGACACGCTTGCGCCGTTTATTTTTACGCGCGCGACTGGATGAAAATGAAATGAATATTTTGCGGGGTGTATTGACGGCGGTGCAGCATACAATCACTACGCAACGATCGCTTTGATCATCTTTGCCCAGTCATCAGCTTGATAAGCGGGATCGAGTTGCATGGTGAGTGTAGGCATCAATACTAAGCGGTAATCCACGGTCGCATCTGACAAATGATCGCCTTTTTTTAGTTGAATCACTTGCCCTTGGCGTAGGTGTTTTCCATCAATGCTAATGCGTGTTTTAGCTTTTGCTTTAATGCGGTATTGGCCATTAAATTTAAGATGAAAGTTTAGTTGTGATGCTCGAATGACTGGTGCATAAAGATAAAGACTGCCATAGAAATGCTGGTAATGGCTGTCTATGTAATCAAGCAGCGGTGCGGGTAGCGTGCGCATGCGGTAATTATTCACAATGACTTTGACAGAGGATTGTTCGAAATCTTGCAGCAGTTGTCGCGTGGTGGTGGGGGCCAGATAAAGTGAAGGCAACAGTAGCAGTTCCATCTGGTGACTAGGCTCGTATATAAATTCAAGCTGCGGGCCAATCAGATTTTTCATTCCTATAATGGGCTGATCTTTTTTATAGATAAACGGAATGCCACCTACATAATCACCTTCTTTGTCGGTGAGAGCGGCTGTTAGCTCAGTCATGGTTCGTTGGTAATGACCATCAAAGACAAAGCTTGCTCGTAAAGAAATAAATAAGGGAAAAACGATGCCTGCGGAAATGAAGACTGGCAGTACAAACGTACACATAAGCTTTCTTTTAGGCGATGCAAGCAGCCAGGAAAAAAAATTAGCATATAGGAGAAAAAAAGCAGGAACAGTGAAGACAAAGTTATACGGGAAGGGTTGTTTGTAGCAAATAAACATGAGTAGTGCGATGGATGCCGTGCAGATAATAAAAACACGCTGTTGTAATGCGGTATCTGGAGATGACTTTTCAAATAAACTCATGAAGGCGAGTGGCCAACATAAAAATAATAAGGGCCCATGGCGCATGACTACTTGCCAACAAGTTAAATAAAGGGGCATGTAATAATCAATACCGGATTGGATGTAGGCATCATAAAAAAAATTATGCAATACGATGCCAGGGGAGGCGATGAGTGACCAACCCATGAGATAAATGACGATGGGTGCTGCGGTAAAAAGATTAAATGTATACAGTGAGCGGAGTGTGTAGGGAGGTGTATTAAACAAACTTAAACAAATAAATGCGCTGCCATTGATGGCTAATACATACCATAAGGCTTTTTGTGAAATAAGAAAGGCAACACCCATCAGAATGCCGCTGAGTTGTAAGCGCTGTTTTATGAAAAACAAGGCTGAAAATAAGCAACACCAACTGGTTAGCATATCGACACGTAAATCAGTGGAATAAATGAGGAAGTACTGATTGGCTAGCAATGCAAACATCGTTAGCAATACGGCGCGTTTATCAAACAACGACGACCCAGTATAACAAGCAAACGCAATGCACGCTGTGTTGATGAGTGCGATTTCATCTTTCATATAAAAAATAGGGTCAAATAAGCTATGTGAAAAAAATAAAGGGAGTGAGAGTAAGTAATGTCCTAGCACGGATTTATAAGGCGCAAAGTCGGTGTAGGGGAGGTGGAATGTATATTCATAGATGTGGCGTGCGAAAACTAGCTCATCGGCGGAGAGGACTTCGTAGGGGATGAAGAGGTATTCGAAGAGGAGATAGCTTAGGGAGATAAATAAAACAGAGAAGAAGAAATAGCTGGAGGTGAATTGGCTCTTTGTTCTTACATTTTTGCCCTCTATAGTACCCTCACCAGCACCCTCACCCCAACCCTCTCCCGCAACCACCTTCAGTTTTTTGCCAAACTTCAGAGGGCGGGAGAGGGGGACGTTGAAATCACCTTCTAAGTTTTTCTCTGCGGCGATATTCTCTCTTTCCTCCTCGGAAATTGGGAAAAACATAGAAGGTGATTTCAACGTCCCCCGCCTTTCGGAAGTTGAGAAAAACACAAAAGGTGATTTCAACGTCCCCCTCTCCCGCCCTCTGAAGTTTGGCAAAAAACTGAAGGTGGTTGCGGGAGAGGGTTGGGGTGAGGGTAAAGAAGGCAAAGAAGGCAAAGATGGCAAAGAAGGCAAAGAGGAATAGCGCATACATTTCAATCCAGGATCATTTGATGATAACATCACTAAATCATAAACGGATTTATCTACAATGCAAACACAAACCAAACCTCATGTTGTTATCATTGGCGCAGGCCCTGCGGGTTTAACAGCGGCTTATTTGTTAGCAAAACAAAATATAGCGGTGACTGTGCTTGAATCGGATCCCCATTATGTGGGCGGTATCGCGCGCACAGTTACTTATAAAGATTATTGTTTTGATATTGGTGGCCATCGTTTTTTTTCTAAATCTGAAGCGGTAGAGGCATTGTGGTCTGAAATATTACCACACGACATGCTCGAGAGACCGCGTTCATCGCGTATTTTTTATAGGCAACAGTTTTTCTCTTATCCTTTAAAAGCATTTGAAGCGCTACGCAAATTGGGATTGTTCGAATCATTACGTTGCGTATTATCTTATTTAAAAGCGCGCTTATTTCCCATTAAACAACCCACTAGCTTTGCGGATTGGGTCACTAATCATTTTGGCAAACGTTTATATACCATCTTTTTTAAAACCTACACAGAAAAAGTATGGGGCATGCGGTGTGAGGAAATTTCTGCTGATTGGGCAGCACAACGTATTAAAGGTTTGTCGTTATTTACCGCGATTAAAAATGCGGCCATGCCTGCAAAATGGAATAAGCAACAGGGCAAGCCCGTGATCAAAACATTAATAGACACCTTTCGCTATCCGCGCAAAGGGCCTGGTATGTTATGGGAAGCCTGCAGAGATAAAATAAACAGCATGGGTGGACAGATTTGCCTAGATAGTTATGTCTTTCGTTGTGATCATAACACGGTTGATAATCAATGGCTGATTTCTTATCGAGATAGTAAAAGTCATGTCACTGAAATAAAAGCCACGCATCTGATTTCATCCGCGCCTTTAAAAGACATGGTGTTAAATTGTTTGCGGCCATTTGTCGCACCGCCTGCCTTGCTGGCTGCTGATGCGCTGCAATATCGAGATTTTTTGATTGTTGTGCTGATTTTAAAAGAGCGTCATACCTTTTCTGATAATTGGATTTATGTGCACGATGCCTCTGTTGATGTCGCGCGCATTCAAAACTTTAAATCATGGTCGCCAGACATGGTGCCGGATAAAGATAAATGCTGTTATGGACTAGAATATTTTTGTTTTAAGGGCGACAAGCTTTGGTCGCGGCCAGATCACGAATTGATTGAAAAAGCGTCTAGAGAAATTGTGCAGTTGGGGTTGGCGAAAGCGGAAGATATTCTGGATGGCAGCGTTCTACGCCAATCCAAAGCGTATCCCGTTTATGACAATAACTACCAACTGCATGTGGATGTGATTCGACACGAATTAGAAAACAATTTTCCTACCTTGTATTTGGTAGGCAGGAACGGCATGCATAAATATAACAATCAAGATCACGCGATGATGACAGCAATGCTGACGGTTAATAATATTTTGGCAGGTAAGCGGCAGTTTGATGTGTGGCAAGTTAATCAGGATGCAGAATATATTGAAACGGGTAAAACGAATAATGATCTCGCCAGTGGCTTGCGTGCGGTTCCATCTCGGGTTTCTGCTTAACGTTATTGCATGAAAGAAAGACTAAGAATGTTTTTATCAGTGGATAAAGCGGGTGCTTCAATTTTATTTACCGGTTGAACACTATGCGTCATATCCAGATTGTTGAAGTATTGTTGCATCACATGATCCAATTTCTTGGTGTCAATGTTAATCGTTAATATTTCATCCATTGCAGGTGCCATAGGCGTTGCAGCGGGAGCTGTCTTGTAAGCTGCATTGGTTTCGAATTGGATTAAATCCTCTAAGCTTGGCATCGCTAAAGGTGTGCTTAAGATCGTATTGATTTGATCTATGCCATTTTGCTGCGTTGTATACTGGATAGTATAGATTTGATGAACGTCAGACGTCGTCGCTGCAAATCCACCTTTCATTGATTGTGCTGCTTCTTTTTCATAGAAGAAGTTGACGAGATTGCTTGCATTCACAATCGGTTGTTGGATGATTGGCGCAGTATTATTATTAGTATTAGCTGCTACGGTGACAGTTGCTGCTTGAACAACCGGTGCGACTACAGGTGTAGGCGTTGGCGTTGGTACTGGTACTGGGAGACCGCCAACATAGAAGTTAGTGAAGAAGGTTGGGTCGCCAATGTAGCCAGCTGTATGTTGTGCATTACTGTAAACCACAGAGGTTAGTTTATTGGCTGGTAGATAAATGACGTTTTGGTTCAAGCTACCAGCACTGCCGATCAGGGTATTAATGCTGTTGTAAGCGATCGCGGCGTTGCTGTTGCCTAGTGTAACGGTGCCATTAAATATGGTGCCATCGCTTAATTGAACTGCCGCACCCTTGCTGAAGGTGAGGGTGTTATTGTTGTTACCATTGATAGTAAGGCTGTTGCCGTTTACGGTACCGTTGATAGCGAAGTTGCCTGAACCGGTGTTGGTTAATGAGGTATTGGTGCCGAGTACAATATTACCGTTATATGTTTGATTACCAGCGGTAGAAATGCTGCTGCCATTTAATTCAATCAGGCCGCCAGCATCAATTGTAAATCCTAATGGTGTGGTGCCGTTGACGATGTTATTGATGATAACATTGCCGTTTTGACTATCGAACTCAGCGTCATTTACCAATGAAATTTGACCATTGTATATTTGATTGCCGGTCGTGATGGTGGTGGTACCGCCATAGATTGTATTCGTGACATTATTGCTGTAACTGCTCAGAGTGACTGAGGTGCCTTGATTGCCATTCATATGCCAGGTACCGCTGCCGTTAACGGTTATGCCGCCTGGACCATTAATGTTTGCATTCGAGGTGAAGGTGCTGGTGCCTATATTAATGGTGTTACTGGTGCTGCTTGCAAGGGTGATCGGTCCATTAAATTCTGCCGTGCCAGTCGTTGTTAATTCACCATTACTCAATGTCAATGAGTTGCTGGTGGTGATAGTCACATTATTAATATTGAAGATACCGCCATCCGTACCACTATTACCAGTTGTGCCGCCTTGCGCAATCACAGAAGAATCACCCAAACCATTTGCATTCGTGACACTCATGGTGGCGGCTGCATTAACGGTGGTGGTGCCTGAATAACTGGTTGCCGTGTTTACGCCTAAGTTATTGCCGGCTAATATTAAGGTGCCATTGTTTACTGTTAAGTTGCCAGAGCCTGTCACTGTGCCGTTTAAGTTAGTTGCTGCAGTGTCGTTAATGTTAAGTGTCGTACCGCTATTCAACGCGCCCGTACCGCTGAAGGTGATGTCATTGGTGCCGCCTACAGTAGAGTTACCGGCAACAATGAAGTGATTGGTTAATGGATGTGTATCTATTGCCGTTGTTGCGGCTAAGGTGCCGCCACTCAAGGTTAAGTTGCCTGTGCCTAACGGTGATGTATTCGCATCACTGGCTAATTGCAGTGTGCCGCCATTGATTGCAACGTTACCTGTGTAACTGCCATTATTGCTGCCACTCACTTGTGTCGTACCCGCTGCTATTGTTAATGCACCTGCGCCGCTTAAGGCGCCGCTAAAGTTCGTTGTTGTGCTATTGCTGACAGTGAGATTACTACCGCTGCCAATGCTGACTGCATTAAAGGTAATGTTATGGCTGCCACCAATGGTTGGTGTGCTATTCGCTCCGACATTGAAGCTGCTATTACCTAAGGTCATTGCTTGCAATGTGCTTAAGGTGCCGCCATTCAAGTTAAATGCGCCGGTACCAAATGGATTGCTGGTGTTGTTAGCAACTAAGCTGCCACTCGTTAATGTGGTTGCGCCGCTGTAATTGTTGGTGCTATTGATTTGTAAGGTGCCAGCGCCATTCATCGTTAATGCGCCGCTGCCGCCGATAGCATTCGTAATGATTAATGTGCCTGATACAGGTGCGAAGTTATTGGTGCCTGAGAGACTGATTGCGCCTGTTGCAAGGGTGTTAGCACCCGTTGATGTCACTGTTGCGCCAGATAAGTTCATTGCATTCGTTACATTTGCACCGAGTGCACTGGCGATATTAAAGGTCGCGTTGTTAACAGCAAGTGTGCTGGTACCAAGTGCTGTCGCATTGTTAATCGCTAATGTGCCGCTGTTAACGGTTGTCGTGCCGCTATAGCTGTTAGCATGAGATAACGTTAATGATCCATTGCCATTTAATGTTAAGTTGCTGCCGCTCACAGCGCCAGAGAGAGTCAACGCATCTGCACTGTTGACAACGTTAATAGTATTGGCTGCGCCATTTAATGCGACTGCGCCGCTTAAGGTATTGGTGCCACCTGTGCTAGTTAATGAACCAGTGGTATTTATCGTGACTGCGTTCGGGATAGATAAGCCGCTGCCATTCACAGCTAAGTTGGCGGCACTTGAAACCGTGATAGCACCGGTACCAACACCGCTGCTGCTGTCTAATTCTAATGTGCCCGTGTTGACATTAATAGCGCCAGTGTTGCTGTTGTTGACGCTGCCACTAACAATCATTCTACCGGTTCCGATCAAGGTAGTGGTACTGCCGCTTGAAGCTGCAAGACCATTGGATAACGTCAATGCTGTGAGCGGATCAGTGTTTACATTGACGGTGCCATTCACTGTGACTAAACCACTGATGGTATTACTGCCATTGCCTGAGAATAATTTATTAGCTAACGCTGCGCCGCTATTTAATGTGATCGCATTAGCAACCGTCATGGCAGAACCACTTTCTAAGATAAGTGATGAACCACTGCTAGATGCGGTGACAGCGCCTGATCCTAACGCTGCACTATTTTGAATGGCGACTGCGCCGCCGTTAATATTGGTTGTGCCACTGAAGCTACTGTTAGCATTGGACAGCACTAATTGACCAAGACCTGTCTTATTCAAGACACTGTTAGAAGCGCCCAAGATGGAGTTAGCGGTCAGTACATCATTAGTAACATTCGCGACATTAATGGTGCTGCTTGTGCCCAAGGTAATAGCGCCGCTAATGGTGTTTGTGCCACTTGCGTTATTTTCAAGTAAAGTACCATTCAATGCGATTGCATTCGGTAACGTAATGACTGCGCTACCTACTTCTTTCAGTTGTAATGTTGCATTGGATCCGACAGTCACTGCATTACCACTGCCACCAAAGGAGTTAGTATTTTCTGCCACTAAGGTACCGAAACTAACAGTAACTGGGGCGCTGAAGTTATTCGGTGTTGAGTTGGACGTGTTGGCGAGCGTTACTGTACCGGTGTACCCGCTAGTCGTGTTGACATTCAATGTACCTGTGCCTGTGAGTTGTCCATTCAAGGTCATCGCATTACCGGTGGAAGAATCAACGTTGCTAATACCTGTGAGGGTCACGGTACCGTTAATTGTGGTGCTGTCATCAATGATGGTAGCGCCATTCAAGACAAGGTTATTGTTGAGGGTGACACCGCCTGCGCCTATCATTAAGGTACCATTCGTAATATTCGTTGTTGTGCCTGATCCGCCTAAGGCATTATTTGCGTTAATTTCTAATGTTGCACTGGATGTAATATTCGTGCCGCCGCTATAGCTCGTAGGTCCTGCAATATTTAATGTGCCTGGGCCTTGTACCGTTAATGTGTAACCATGGGTACCATCGGTAATTGCATTCGACCCATTGCTGACCGTTAATACATTACTGCCGGCAATGCCAATGGTGCTATTGCTTGCCATGGTGATCGTACCACTTAGGGTGTTGCCAGCGGCAGAATCAGCAATCGCGCCAGAACCACTACCTACACCGTTAATCGTTATGTTATTGCTGAGAGATAAGCTGCTACCCGTGAGGCCTAATGTCGCATTGTTAGCAACCGTCACAGCGCCACTGCTTAATGCACCGCTAGAACCGACGTTCAATGTACTGGTGTTGTTAACATTGGTGCTGCCGCTGTAGGTGTTAGTGCCGCTCAATGCTAAGGTGCCAGCACTGTTTATACTCAATGAGCCGCTACCGCCAATGACGCCTGCATAGGTTAAGGTGCCGCTATCTACTTGTATTGCACTGTTTGCATTGCCGACTGTAATGCCGCGGCTGGTAGTGAGGCTAAAGGTGCCCGTGGTTTCCAGCGCGCCATTATTAATGACTAATGAAGTGGAATTAGCGCTCAATGCGCTATCTGCGCTAATGCTTAAGTTACCAGCGTTGATAGTTGTGGTGCCAGAATAAGTATTGGTGCCAGTCAGTGTTAACGTGCTGCTGCCAGCTTTAGTAACACCGCCGCTACCACTGATGACGCCAGCAAAGCTACCAGTCGACCCTTGCGTAACGGTGAGTGTACCTGCACCCAGTGTGATGTTGCCGCCATTAGAGCCGCCGCCAGAAAGCGTGTTGATCGTATTGTTGTTGCCATTCAAATCTAATGCAACGCCTGAGGTATTCGCTAATGTCACTGAACTGCTATTCACAATCGCGTTCACGGCGTCTAATTGCAAGATGCCAGCGTTGATGTTAGTGGCACCCGTAGCTGTGCTGGTGTTAGTGAGTGCTAACATGCCACTACCCATCTTCGTGAGTGCAAGAGTTCCAGTAAAGGTACCAGCAAAGGTGTCCGTGCTGCTGTTATTAACGGTGAAGATAGCTGAGCTGCCAGAATCGGTAACGACACCTGCACCGCTGACGCTTGCGACTTGTTGTGCGAAGCCGCTGATGTTCAATGTGCCACTAACTGACAGTGCAGTGGTGGTAGGTAACGCATTTGCAACACCTTCCACAATGCTGCCAGCGCTGATAGTGGTATTACTACCGCTGTAATTATTAGTACCAGATAATGTTAACGTACCGGTACCCGTCTTTGTCAGTGAGCCGGTACCGCTAATGGTACCAGCGTAAGCAAGATTACCGCTGTCTATTTCAATAGTGCTATTTGCATTACCTAAGCTGATGTTACGTGTAGCAGAGAAAATAAAGCCGGATGTTGCATCGAAGGTACCATTGTTAATAGTGAGTGTATTAGTGGTAGCGCCTAAGTTAGCATCAGCTGCCACACTTAACACACCACTGTTTACAATTGTATTACCTGAGTAAGTATTGGTGCCGCCTAATGCTAACGTACCCGCGCCACTCTTCGTGAGACTGTGACCTGATGCACCTGAAACAACACCGTTATAAGTCAGTGTGTCACTTGCATCAGTCAAGATCGTGCTAGAAGCATCCAGTGAGAGACCGCGACCTGAAGCTAAAGTAAAGCTGCTGGTTGCTTCAAGTGTGCCGCCATTTAAGCTTACCGCGCCGCCTACACCTAAGGAACCATCAGCACTAACTTGTAATACACCATTGCTAATCGTGGTGCTGCCGGTGTAAGTATTACTGGTGCCTAAAGCGAGCGTGCCGCTGCCAGCTTTAGTAAAGCTGGAAAGATTCTTTAATACACCGGTGAGTGAGCTTGCCGTACCTGTGTTAGTGACAGTAAGTGTATAAGTGTGACCGCTGGTGCCATCAATTGAGCCGCCTGCGGTGATATCACTGGCTGATAAGCTCGTGTTTGCACCGAGCACGATGTTGTTATTGCTATAAACTTGTGTGCCTGTGGTGGAAACAATGCCACCGTTAATATTCACGCCACCTGTTGTGGTGCCCGCACTTAAACTGCTTAATGCTGTGCCGTTACCGACTGCACCGCTGAAAGTAATGCTGCCGGTACCAGCGTTAATCGTGACTGCATCGGCACCATCAAGCGTGCTGCTAAAGACGACATTGTTGTTAGTGGTATTGAAGGTTGTGCCTGCGCCGAGTGTGACTGCAGCGTTATAGGTTTGAGTGCCACTCGTCGTGATAGCGCCGCCATTCAATGTTAGCTTGGTGCCGGCAGTTAAGCTGCTGAATGCGCCGGTGTTACCAACAGCGCTATCAAATACAACGGTACCTATGCCTGTTTGTGTTGCGAGCGTCAAGCTAGATGCGCCGCTTACTTGACTGTTTACTGTGCCATTCAATGTTAATACATCCGTGCCAATCAGCGTGCCTATCGTGGTATTACCTGACAATGCGATAGCACCATTCCATTGTGATGTGCCACTACCGACTAATGCACCTGTGCCACTACCAGAGCCTGTTAGCGTCAATGGAATGTTGGCGCTAGCATTGAGTACTGTATTGCTTAACTCAATAGCAGCATTATTGCTGACAGTGACGCCCGCGGTTTCATTGCCGACACCTGTACCTAATGCATTAGCGGAAGTGACATTCAATGTACCAGCAAGCACACTCGTTGCTCCGGTGAAGGTGTTGCTTCCAGAGAGTGCTAACGTACCGCTACCCGCTTTAGTGAAGCCAGAAATGTTACTTAAGTTGCCAGACAAGCTACTCGCTGTGCCGGTATTGCTGATTTCAAAGGTGAAACCGCCGCCATTAATATTACCAGAAGAGGTAATATCATTGCTTCCACCGGTTGTGGCCAAGATGGTATTGCCGCCTAAGCTGATAGCATCATTGTTGTAAGATTGATTAGCGGTGGTTGTAATATTGTTATCAATCGTGATATTGCCCGGGCTGCCAATTGTTACGCTTGTTAACGGTGTGATAGAACCCACAGCGTTATCAAATACGGTGGTGCCATTCGTGGTGTTAACCGTCAGTGTGTTGCCACCATCTACAGTGTTGGCAAAAGTAACGATGCCGCCATTAGAAGCGAGTACTGCATTACCACCTAAGGTGATGGTGTCACCAGGTGATGAATTACCATACGTTTGATTACCGCTGGTGGTGACATTAGCAGAGATAGTGACAGGGCCTGGTAAGTTCACGCTGCTGGTATCGCTAGAGAACGTGGTAATGGTGCCATTGATGTTGAAGCTGGTGGCTGCTGTTGCCATTAAGTTAGCAGTAGTATTGGTTGCATTACCCAAGAGAATGTTATTGCCGGTGCCAGTATAACTATACAGAATACTGGTGGCTGGGTTTGTGTTGCTGTTGATAGCGCTGATCAAGCTAGCATTACTGATGCTGGTTGCGCTTGCATTAATGTTAATTGTATTTAATGCAATGGTTAAGCCGGTGAGGCTTGCGCCACTAGCAGGTGTTGAGCCAATGACGTCACCAATACCGCCACTCGTTAAATAAGCCAAAATAAGCGTGCTTGGCGTAATGGTGCCATAAGGTAAGTTGAAGGTGAATCCACCACCTGAGACGGTGTTAGTGGTGAAGGTGGTGTAAGCGCCTGCTAATAATGCATCTGGGGCATATAAAGTGACTTGATTACCAGCGGTGCCCAAATACGTGGTACCGGTGATAAATAACGGTGGTGTTTGATTAAATATCTTGAAGTATGGATAGCTTATGTTGGTGCCCCATGTATTAGTGAAGTCCCAAGCTGTGTTAACAAATGGGCCGCTAGAGCAACCAGAGGTACACGTGAAGGTGGATTGTGTTTGCATTAAGCTAGTGGTCAAGCCTTCATAACCTAAGATGTTGCCAGCTTGGTTGTAATTCACCGCACCGCCTGCACTGGTATTTTGGCCAGTTGCTTGGTAATCCCAGAAGCTGTCAGTGACGCTGCCGGTTTCAGCACCGAGTAAACCGCCAGTCGTGTCGCCGGCAGTTTTCGTAATAAGGCCTGAGGCATAGGTATCGATGAGTGCGCCGCTGTTAGAGCCTGCGAAGCCGCCGATAGTATCCGTGGTTGAGCCGCCGCTTGTGACAGGTGCTTGGTTATAAGCATTCGTCACGGTACCACTATTGACTCCCAAGAGGCCGCCTAAGTGGCTGCCAGCAGAGCCTATTGAGTTGACAGCGCTGGTGTTATCAACATAAGCCATGCTAATGCTGCCTGCGTTATTGCCAACCAGTGCGCCTACGTTGCCATTACCCGTGATCGTCACGTTAACTAAGCCCGCCTTTTGAATGCTGGCAGTATTGCTGGTTGCACCAAACAAGCCAATATCAGCACCGGCGATACTGCTGCTGATGTTTAAGGTATTAATCGGTTGACCGGTGTAATTACCTGAATTATTGAATGCGCCAATAAAGGTGCCGGTAAATGGATTAGTGGCATTACCAATCGGCATGAAGCCAGTAACTTGGCTATTGGACCAGTTCGCTGTGCCGCTTGCATCAATTGCATTACCGGTTCCGTGTAATTCATATGTGTAACCTAACATCGTGGAGCTAGAACCTATACCTTCTAAGCCAAAGACATCTGCAATGATATAAGGACTGCCGCTCGTACCACTGCCACCCGTTGCACGTAGGAATTGCACGGTGTTATTTAAGCTCGCGGCTAAGATGTTTGTGTTCAGACCGTTATTAATTTGGAAATTACCACTGACGGTGAAGGAAGGCAGCGTGCTATTCACTTGATACCATTGGCCTTGGCTTAATGTGAAGTTAGCAACGTTGATCGTGCCCGATGCACCGGTGGTAATGCTTTGATTACTGTTAACAGCACTGATGGTGAGAGAAGCATCTGCACCGGAAATGGGGTTGTTGATGACAATGTTATTACCTGCAGTGAGCGCAATGGTACCAACAGCAGCACTTGCAACAGAGAGTGCAGCATTCGTAGTGATATTATTGCCCGCCGTTACGTTCAATGAACCATTCGCTGCAGTGATTGCGCCACTGACAGTGACGTTGTGACCAGCGTTAAAGGTGACATTATCTGCTGTGCTCCAGTTCACTGTGTTGCCAATCACAATATCGCTGCTGCCGCCGGTTGCTTTGAAAGTAGTGTTGCCACTGCTATTTGCAATAGAAAGTGGATCATTAAATGTTTGTGTACCATTAGTGGTGATTGCAGCAAAACTATGCGTGATGTCATTCACATCATAAATGGTGTCTGTCGGTGTGGCGCCAGAACCGCTAACTGTTAAGCTGAGTAGCGGATAGGCATGAGAAGTGGTGCCATCAAAATAAGAACCGACAACTGCGTTTGCACTGGACGTATTATTAAAGGTGGTACCAAGGTTACTGGCGAGCGTTAATGAATTATCGGTTGAAGAGAACAAATAGTTCGTAAATAAGATGCTGCCAGCGGTGGATGTTAAGCTGATGTTAGCTTGAATATCGGTTGCATGATCATATTCTTGATTGCCGCTGGTTGTAATGTTGCTATTTAATACGTCAACACCGCTGCCTTCTAAACGTAAACTGGTGAGCGGTGTCGTGCCACCAATATTGCCATTGGTGGTGCCGCCATTAATAGTGTTGCTGGTACTAAAGAGTGTTAAACCAAATGCACCATCAACTGCTTTGCTGATCGTGATGGTATTACTTGCCGTGCCACTCGTTGCGGAAGATAACATAGTGGTTGCAAGCAACGTGATTGGATCGTTATAACTTTGTGCGCCGCTCGTGTAAATATTAGCGGTACCAATCTTCGTGTTGCCAGAAGCAGAAGTCGTTAAACTTGCGATTGGTGATCCAGAGGTACCGATTTGGCCGTTGAAAGTGAGTGTGCCAGCGCCGCTAGTTGTTAAACCGAAATTGCCATTGATGGTGCTATTTAAATTCAATGTTGAACCAGTATTGGTGCCAATCGTAGCAGCACTTGTTAATGCAATCGCATCATTGATCACGCCGGTGCCAGATGATGCTGTTTCATACAATGTGCCATTACCACTGACGCCCGTGCCTGCGAGATTGAGTGCTTGCCCAGTAGGTGCGGTGAGTGTGACATTACTAATGTCTAACTCGCCGCCGCTAGCAACGTTGACACTAGAACTATAATTGGATGAGCTGCCTAAACCGCCTGCATTAGTTACATTCAAGATGCCACTGGTGATAGTGGTTGCGCCTGTGTAAGTATTTGCAGCAGAAAGTGTTACTACACCGGATGAGGTTGTATTTTCAGCGAGCGCGCCTGCGCCACTGACACTGCCACTTAATGTCGTCGTTGCAGTGTTGGTGACGTTCAATGTATCACTGCCGCTTAACGTGCCTGCACCACTTAACGTGATGTTGCTGGTTCCGCCGATGGTGGTATTACCGCCAACGGTGTAAGCATTTGCAATAGCAAAACTACCGGTAGATTCTAACGTGCCACCATTTAAAGCTAATGTGCCGGTGCCGACTGGGCCATTCGTAATGCTGCCAGTGCTACCAATACCGATAGCCAATATACCGTTTGTTAATGTCGTGGTACCGGAATAGGTATTAGCACCATTGAGTGTAAGTACACCGCTTCCTGTCATGTTCAGAGCACCGGTGTTGCTGATGATGCCGGAAGAGGTCACATTACCTACATTACCAAAACTAAGCGCAAACCCTGCATTATTGATGGTGCCAGGTAATGAGAGCGTAGCACTGCTATTAGCACCGATAGTAGCAGCACCTGTTAATGCAATCGCATCATTGATGACGCCGGTGCCGGATGAAGCGCTTTCATAGAAAGCGCCGTTGCCAGAAACACCAGTACCGATAAGAGAGAGTGTTTGCGCAGCAGGCGCAGTGAGCGTGACATTACTGATATCTAATTCAGCATTATTAGCCACTGTCACAGCAGATGTGTAATTAGAATTGCTGCCTAAACCGCCAGCGCTTGTGATAGCTAATTTACCGCTATTTACATTGGTAGCACCAGTGTAAGTGTTGCTGCCAGACAGTGTTAAGACGCCACTCGTTGTACCGGTTTCGTTTAATGCACCACTACCCGTGATGTTGCCAGATTCAGCAATGTTTGCACCATTTGTGCCGAAGGTAGCAGCAAAGCCACCATTGTTGATGTTGCCCGTTAAGTTAAACGTAGATCCGGTATTCGCACCGATAGTCGCAGCACCTGCTAGTGTAATGGCATCATTGATGACGCCGGTGCCAGATGAAGCGCTTTCATAGAGAGCACCATTGCC